>Ga0055584_100002157_pt1 | contig 19452 bp, 20 predicted proteins | sample OSDHelmetaG_FD_58716 | JGI IMG/M metagenome (GOLD analysis project Ga0055584, IMG submission 58716) | Pelagic marine sediment microbial communities from the LTER site Helgoland, North Sea, for post-phytoplankton bloom and carbon turnover... | ecosystem: Environmental > Aquatic > Marine >... | reverse complement strand
CCTTCCAGCTAGCTGGAAGGACTACTATGTCAGATTAAGTCGGAACTAATTCACTTTAGCCCAAGCGGAGTAAATCCCGAGCGTAACAATCGTTAGCAAAACTTTCACTATCCAAATACCAAAGTATTCTTTGGCATTCCCGGTAAACTCAAATTGGTGTCTCTGCTTCTGAATGAGAGAGCTAGTGCTTGCTTCTTCCAACTTCACACCCCAAGGTTATTTGTCGCTTCACTTTAAACGTAAGTTTTCGGGTTACAATTAAATTCGCTCCTTATCTAGCCTCATTAAAGAGCTTTTCGCTCGCCCTTATCAAGCAACCAGATACTATCTTCTTCTAAGCAAACGGTCGAAAGCAACTTCCCATAGGCCGCTCCTGTGTCAATGTTGAGCCGGTTGCCGTAGTGGGTGACTTTATCAACGGGCGTATGCCCATGGACAATGAGTTTTGGGTGCTCGCCTTCATACTTGTGAAACTCCTGCCTCATCCACAACAAGTCGTCTTCGATTTGGTTCTGCAGAGGGACCCCCGGTTTGATACCAGCGTGACAAAAGAAGAATCTCGAAGTTTCATGGCAGAGAGGAAGACGCTTCAAGAATTCATAGTGCTTATCAGGAACAGCGCTCAGGGCGGCTTGGAGTAGCACGTCGATGCCGAAATCTTCTGGTACTTCTAGACCATAAGACAGAAGCGTCTCTCGTCCCCCCATGCGAGGATGGAGCCAGGAATAGTCAGATCGCAATCTTGCATCAACACGATGTGGATCTTCCAAGAACCATTGAAACAACCGGTCATGGTTGCCCTTCAATACGATCCATGGCTCGCCACGTTCAACCCCAGCGATCAAGAAATCAATCACACCTTTGCTGTCTTCACGCCGATCAACCAGATCACCGATGTGAATTACTTCATAGTCACCGATTGGGTTTCGGATTAGGTCCTGTTGAATTCGCCGATGGGCCTCGATCAACTGATTGAGATCGCCGTGAATATCACCAATCGCGTAGTATCTCGCCAATTACGAACTCCTGACAAAACCGGCATGTTTGTCGACCAGGTTGAACAAAGTTTTGTCAGAGATATAGTTCTCCAAGTTCTCATGAAACTGTTGAAACATTTCTGCGTGATAGCCAGCGTGATCGCCCGACATATGGGGTGAAACGACGAGGTTCTTAGTCGTCCAAATCGGGCTGTCTTTTGGTAGGGGTTCCGTCTGAAAAACGTCGAGCATTGCTGACGCTATCGAATCAGAATTGAGTGCCGTCATTAGCGCTGCCTCGTCCACTGCTCTCCCGCGGCCCATGTTTAAGAAGCTTGCGTTTGGACCCATCGCCTCAAAAAACTTGGCGTCGAAAAAACCGTCCGTCGCCGCAGTTGACGGCATAATACCGATCACCCAATCATAATTTTCAAGATTGTCCTTGCTTTCATCTTGAGCGATGATTTTGCCGAAAACTTCGTCGCCTGCCCTACTCGAACGACCGACGCCGTCAACTTCGATCCCCACAGCACGGAACAAGCGTCCTGTTTCACGCCCGATGCCCCCAACACCAAATACTATAGCCTTCGTCCCAGCAACTTTTCTGTTCCCGTGATAATCCCAAAAACTGTCTCTTTGACTATCTGACAGGCGACGGAAACACTTTGCTTCTGACAAGACAAAAGCCAAAGCGAACTCTGCCATTGAAACATTAAAGAGGCCGTGCGCGTTGGTTAGAACAACGTCTGAATTCGCGAGGGCCGGGAACAACACAGCGTCAACCCCCGCCCCGCACCAATGTATCCATTTCAAGTCAGTCGCATGGCCCCAAAGTTCCTCAAGATCGTTGCCACGAAAGTTCCAACCCAACAAGACTTCGGTGCCAGGCAGCTCTCGCTCCAGTGCCGCTTTGTCCGGCGCAAATACAAACTGATGATTTGAAACAACGGCCGACAAACCTGGAACATCATCAACAGAACTGGCGCCGTTAACAAGGATCTTCATCAATACTACTCCTAAAGGGTGCCGCCCTAGATTGTGTCAGGCTTCAGGCACATGCAAATCAACGTCTAGAGAGTAGTAGAGATGCGATGGCCAGGTCTATAGAAAAGGCGAACAAATGTAATAGCCTTACCGTTCACTTGCGTAATGCGCTCCAAAACGAAAAGCGCTTCGCCTTCACGACATCCCAAATTCTCGGCTTCCTGTTGCCCGGCATTGAGCGCATAAAAGGCCACATCGCCTGCGGAAAATCCAGAATTCTGAAGGAGCCATTCATTCGCGCTAATCTTCGTTAAATCAGCCTGCTCAAAATCGGGTACTACATCCAAATTCACCCAACGGTCTTCAAAAGCGTATGGCTGGTTGTCGGCCATATGCAGAGACTTCACATGCATAACAAAGCAGTCTGCGTCGAGAGAAAGCTGAGCTCTAATTGCTGGACTAGGCTTTCTTTTTTCTTTTTCGATCACGAGCGAACGATAGGTGCATCCCCTGCCCTCGACTTCCTCTCTAATCACAGGGATCGGCAGAGTGGCTTTTCTGACCGGGTTGAGGTTTACCTTGGTTCCACCCTTACGCCGCCGGTCCAACAAGCCATCAGCCGACAAAGCATTCAGGGCACGGCTTACCGTTGCACGAGAACATTCAAACTCTCGAGCCAGATCATTTTCGGTTGGTATGATTGTGCCCGGTTTCCAAATTCCAGCCTGAATGCGGCTTAGAACTTCGTCCTGAATTTCATGCCAAGAATTAAGAGATTTGCTCGTCATTACGATTAGATAGCGCGAGAACGTGCAATTTACCACAGTCTTTTTATTATTATGCTTGCGCATAATAAAGAATCAGGTGAAAGATCTCATAAATGAGAGACCAGTGGGTTTGCTTTGTGAACTCGCGTCTCAAGAAAGGAAGTCTAATGGCACAAAAAGTCCTAACCCACTGCAGAATCGCGACGATGAACAAAGGCGAAACCGCCTATGGTTTGATCGAAGATGGCGCCATTGTTCTGTCAGACGATAGGATCGAATGGGTTGGAAAGGCGAGCCAGCTTCCGCAAGCTTATGCAAAAGCGCAAAACGTGGACTTAGGTGGCCGCTTGGTCACTCCAGCGCTGATCGATTGTCACACGCATTTGGTCTTTGGCGGTAACCGAGCCTTAGAATTCGAAATGCGCTTAGAGGGTGCCACATACGAAGAAGTCGCGCGCGCCGGTGGCGGGATCGTCGCCACAACCAGCGCTACAAAATCAGCCACCGAAGAAGAGCTCCTTGCCTCCGCTCTCCCTCGCCTGGATGCCTTCATTGCCGAAGGCGTGACCACAATTGAAATCAAATCTGGTTATGGCCTGTCCATTGAAGATGAAATCAAAATGCTGAAGGTGGCGCGGCAGCTAGAAAAAGAACGCCCTATAAAGGTTGTAACGTCCTGGCTCGCTGCTCATGCCCTTCCGGCTGAATACAAAGACCGAGACAACGAATATATCGAGGAAATCGCCTGCGAAGGTCTGCGCCAAGCTCATGCCTTGGGTTTGGTTGACGCCGTTGACGGTTTTTGTGAAGGCATTGCCTTCTCGGTTGAACAAATGGAACGGGTGTTTGATGTAGCCAAGGAGCTCGGTCTACCCATCAAGCTTCACGCTGAACAGCTGTCCAACCTAGGCGGAGCAAAGATGGCTGCCGAACGAGGAGCACTTTCGGCTGACCATATCGAATACCTGGATGCGGCTGGAGTTGCTGCAATGGCAAAGGCTGGCACCGTTGGTACCATATTGCCCGGCGCTTTCTATACAATACGAGAAACCCAGCTGCCACCGGTCCAGGCATTGAGAGATGCCGGTGTAGACATCGCTATTGCCTCGGATGGCAACCCGGGTTCTTCGCCTCTCTTCTCCGTTCTGTTAACGATGAACATGGCTTGTACGCTTTTCAGATTGACGCCTGAAGAAGCGCTCGCAGGCGTCACACGAAATGCGGCGAAAGCACTGGGACTTGAAGAGGACAGAGGCACTATCGAAACAGGAAAAAGAGCGGATCTAGCCGTTTGGAATATAGGGATGCCGGCAGAACTATCTTACCGCATCGGTTTTAACTCGCTACATCAGCGCATATTTGGTGGTGATCTCTAATGGAACTCGTTCCTGGAAAAGCCAGAATGGACGACTTCAAGAGTATATTGGCAGGTGCGCCAGTTACCCTCGAACGAGCTTGCAAACCAAACGTTGAAAGAGCGGCTGAAATAGTTGCAAAAGCAGCTGCAGGTGACGACGCTGTCTACGGCATCAACACTGGTTTTGGCAAACTGGCCTCGGTTCGTATCCCACCGGAAGATGTCGCAACACTACAAAGAAACTTAATCCTCAGTCATTGTGCAGGTGTCGGTGATCCCTTGCCGGAGGATGTCACGCGCTTGATTATGGCTTTGAAGCTTCTCTCGCTCGGCAGAGGCGCTTCGGGTGTTCGTTGGATTGTCATTGAACAGCTTGAAGCCATGTTAGAACATAGAATTACGCCTGTAGTTCCAGGGCAAGGATCGGTCGGTGCTTCTGGTGATTTGGCCCCTCTCGCCCACATGACGGCCGCGATGTTGGGCGAAGGAGAAGCCTTCTTTGCCGGACAGCAAATGCCCGCCTCTAAAGCTCTCAAGCTAGCAGGTGTCAAACCCTTGGTTTTGGGTGCGAAGGAAGGATTGGCCCTGATCAACGGCACGCAAGTATCCACAGCCTTGGCTTTAAAGGGATTGTTTGAAGCTTGGCGCAATGCCATGACATCACTTGTGACAGGAGCCCTCTCCGTGGATGCTGCAATGGGATCTTCCGCTCCCTTCCGCCCGGAAATTCACGAGCTACGCGGGCACAAAGGGCAGATTGATGTCGGCATAAGCCTTCGCTCTTTGCTCGACGGTTCAGAAATTCGCGAAAGCCACCGAGAAGACGATGAACGTGTTCAAGACCCCTATTGCCTGCGATGCCAACCGCAAGTTTTGGGTGCTTGCCTCGACTTGTTAAGACAGGTGGGACAGAGCCTAGAAATAGAAGCCAATGCGGTAACCGATAACCCTCTGGTTCTGGACGACGGTTCCATTGTTTCAGGTGGCAATTTCCACGCTGAATCAGCGGCCTTTGCAGCCGATCAAACTGCCATCGCCATTTCTGAAATTGGATCGATTGCGCAAAGGCGCGTTGCTCTCTTGGTCGATCCTGCTTTATCTTTTGGTCTTCCAACCTTCCTCTCTCCCAAGCCCGGATTAAACTCTGGTTTGATGATAGCCGAAGTCACATCAGCCGCCCTCATGAGTGAAAACAAGTCTTTAACGAACCCTCGCTCAGTTGACAGCACACCAACATCAGCCAATCAGGAAGACCACGTTTCAATGGGGTGTCACGCCGCGCGGCGATTGATCGAGATGAATCAGAACCTGGCCGGTATCCTAGCGGTGGAGGTCATCGCCGCTGCTCAAGGTGTAGAATTACGTGCTCCGTTGAAAACCAGCAATGCCCTCCAAGGCAAAATCAATACCTTGAGGTCTTCCGTTCCTAGCCTTGAAGATGACCGATACGTTGCCGATGATATTGCAGCAGCCACTCAAATGATTAATGCTGGCACGCTCGTGCCAGACGATGCACCTGTACTATAGGATAAAAAACGATGTCGAAATCACGTCATAACACGCGCTCAGTTAAGGCACCGACAGGCCCTGAACTCAACTGCCTGAGCTGGACAACTGAAGCGCCCTTCCGCATGATCCAGAATAATTTAGATGCCGAAGTAGCAGAGAACCCTAACGAACTGGTGGTCTATGGTGGTATCGGCAGAGCAGCCAGGACTTGGGAAGATTTCGACCAGATCACCAACAGTTTAAAGACACTCACCGAGGAAGAAACCTTGTTGGTTCAATCCGGCAAGCCAGTTGGCGTTTTCCGCACGCACAAAGACGCACCACGGGTTTTGATTGCCAACTCCAACCTTGTCCCTCACTGGGCCACATGGGACCATTTTCATGAACTCGATAAAGTCGGTTTGATGATGTACGGCCAGATGACAGCAGGGTCCTGGATCTACATCGGCACACAAGGGATTGTTCAAGGGACTTACGAGACCTTCGTAGAAGCTGGCCGTCAACACTACGATGGGAACCTGAAAGGTAAATGGATTTTGACCGGTGGTCTCGGCGGCATGGGCGGCGCGCAACCGTTAGCGGCGGTCATGGCCGGAGCCTGCTGCCTTGCTGTCGAATGCAATCCTGAATCAATCGATTTCCGTCTTCGTACTCGATACGTTGATGAGAAAGCTGAGACCCTTGATGAAGCGCTTGCCATGATCGATCAGTGGACCGCGGCTGGCGACGCTAAATCTGTCGGTCTGCTCGGAAATGCTGCTGATATTTTTGCAGAACTCGTAGAGCGCGGGGTCAGGCCTGACATGGTCACCGATCAAACCTCAGCCCACGACCCAATCAACGGATACTTGCCCCAGGGCTGGACTTTGGCCGAATGGAACGCGAAGAAAGAAAGTGATCCTAAAGCCGTTGAGAAAGCAGCTCGTGCCTCAATGAAGAACCACGTTGCTGCGATGGTCGATTTTTGGAACGCTGGAGTGCCGACGCTCGACTACGGTAACAACATCCGCCAAGTTGCGCTCGAAGAAGGCCTCGAGAATGCCTTTGCTTTCCCCGGGTTTGTTCCAGCCTACATCCGCCCACTCTTCTGTCGTGGTGTCGGTCCTTTCCGCTGGGTCGCTCTTTCTGGTGATCCTGAAGACATCTACAAAACCGATGCCAAAGTGAAAGAACTGCTGCCAGACAATCAACATCTCCACAATTGGTTGGATATGGCAAGAGAGCGTATCTCCTTCCAAGGCCTGCCTTCCCGCATTTGTTGGGTTGGCTTGGGAGAGCGCCATCGCCTTGGCCTGGCTTTCAACGAAATGGTCGCCTCTGGTGAATTGAAAGCACCTGTTGTCATCGGACGAGATCATCTCGATTCAGGTTCTGTTGCCTCTCCGAACCGCGAGACCGAAGGTATGCGCGATGGCTCCGACGCTGTCTCCGATTGGCCCATGCTCAATGCTTTGCTGAACACTGCCTCAGGTGCCACCTGGGTCAGTCTCCACCATGGTGGTGGGGTCGGCATGGGTTTCTCTCAACATGCAGGCATGGTTATTGTGGCTGATGGCACGGAAGACGCGGCGCGCAGGCTTGAACGCGTGCTCTGGAACGACCCTGGCACCGGGGTCATGCGTCACGCTGATGCTGGCTATGAAGAGGCACTTGATTGTGCCAAAGACAAAGGGCTAAATCTGCCCGGAATTCTGGGGTAAGGAAAATTCATATGATCACCGAACAACAAATCTCTGATTTTGAGCGCGATGGTGCGGTTCTGCTCAAGGGTGTTTTCAATGATTGGATTGAAGGAGCCCAGCAAGCCATTGAGGAAAACAAAGCCAATCCAAGCTGGCGCGAAAGAACCTATAACCCAGAAGATGGTAGTTCGCCTTTCTTCCAGGATTATTGCGTTTGGAATCAGTTTGATGGTTACCGATCCCTTGTCGCAGACTCTCCAATGGGAGCAATTGCTGCGAAACTCATGCGGTCAAAGAAAGCGCGCATTTTCCATGATCACATCCTGGTTAAGGAGCCCGGCAATTCAATCGTAACCCCATGGCATCAGGACTCGCCTTATTATCTGGTCGAGGGCGAGCAAACTGTATCATTCTGGGTTCCACTTGACCCAATCCCACGCGAACGCACGATTGAATACGTCGCGACCTCTCACAGTTGGGGCAAAAATTTCAAACCAAAACGCTTTGACGGTACGGACCTTTTTGAAGGTGACACATCGGAAACCGTGCCGGATGTCGATGCGAACCGTGACAGCCTCAATATTCTAGGCTGGGAGATGGAGCCAGGCGACGCCGTTGCTTTCTCTTTCCGCACTCTCCACGGAGCCCCCGCAAACGCCTCCCCTTCCCGCCGCCGCGTAATTTCCGCTCGCTGGGTCGGTGACGATGCCAAGTTCGTCAAACGGCCCGGTAATACCTCTCCGGCTTTCCCGGAACTTGAATATGAGGATGGTGCTCCTTTTGGCGGCGAGGACTTTCCTGTCCTTTATCCAAGGTAAAAAAAAGGGCCGCCCAAATTGGGCGGCCCGAGTTTATAGGGAGGAATGACCCATGTCAGGGTCGGTCGATGGTGTATTTCTACAGCATCAAGGCTTAACGCCAGCTGAACGAAGAAGCTTAAGCTTCAACCTTGCCCGCCGTCGTGACTGGTAGAATTCTTGAAGGAAGGCTAACAAGATAATTGTAGGCTGTTTTAAAACCGTAACGAATGGCTTCAGCGCGCAACTGTCTCGCTTTGTCAAAAGCCATCGCGTAGTCTGCTTCACTGATTGTATAAACTGTATTCTCTGACATCTTCTTACCTTTCATGGCTCTTTGGGGGGGGATGAGAGCCGCTTGCTAATTACAAGCCTAAGATAAGATTTTATTTCGAAATGAGTACTGGTCCATTTCGCTTACCAGCCATGCGATTTATGCACAGCCGACACAAAACTGTCACAATCGCGACAGGAGCGATAAGGCGCAAGGCTTGTTCGATGACTAAAATGAGAAAGCTCAACAAGCCGTTGAACTTACGAACTGTCAAGCTTTCAGTTCGAGACTTACGGCCCCAAGGCCTTCAAACGTTGCTTTGGCTTTGTCACCGGGTTCGATCCAGATGATATCGGTTGTTGTACCGGTGTTGTGTATGTTCCCAGCTTTCAGTCCCTCGCCGTCGCGAGAACGCGCGTTGGCAAACCAGACAAAAGCCTCTAGAGGATCGCCAAGAACGTTGCGCCCACTGCCTTCCCGCACGATCTGGCGGTTCACCTCAAGAACTACCGGCATGTTGATAAGATCGAGATTTCGCCAATCTGTTCGACCTTCACCGTAGATCAAGGCTCCGTCAGTCCCGTTGTCTGCAATGACAGACCAGACATCCTGTTTAGGCCAATCTTTCAAATGTCCGGCGACAACTTCTATTGTTGGATGCACAGTGGCAATAGCTTCTGCCACTTCGTCGCGCGAATAGGCTTCCTTGCGGCGAGGCAAGTCCTTGCCTAACCGAAATCCGTACTCGCATTCCAGCACTATTGGTGGAAAATCACTAGAGTTAAGGACGGCTGGCTCATGCGAAATGAACCTACTCAGCAACCGGGCGTAGTACGGTTCTTTCAAATCAAGCAAAGTCTGGATAGAAACATTAGTGCAAGCGCAATACCAGCCACCTATCTCCCAGCCAAGAAGTTCGATGAAGCGATCCTGAATGGCATAGGCTTCCTGAATATTTCCAGGCCTCACGGTTTCAGGAATGCAATCGATAACTTTGTTTTCTAGTCTGGCTTGTGTGAGAATTTCAGCAGCGCTGTCAATGTCATTTGGTGTCATTAGCGATCCCATCTGCGACCTGCCGCAGCCTCTAACTCAATACAAATTTGTAAACTAGATGACTTAGAAATCCAGAAACTTTCTAGAGTTAACCCAAAACCGCTTATGTTGGAAACTCATTTTCCAAGTCTTCCGCGAAGTTTGGGCCCAGTGAAACTCAATAATGCCCTAGTGGTTAACTGAGCAATGAAGCAGACCAGCAGTCGTACTTAAGTCGCTCCTGAGGACCTTTTAGCCGCGTAGGCATAAAGCATCAAAGCAAAGAAAACGACCGCACCACCAAACATCGTCGTGTTAGCAGGAACAATACCGTAGACGAGCAACACCCAGAGCGGGCCAAAAACAGCTTCGCTCAGAACGATTAATGAGAGCTCGGCACTTGGGACAACTATGGAAGCCAAAGTTATCAATATAAAGCCAACCCCGACAGTTACGACACCAAGCAATAAGGCGAGTCCTAGATTGTAATAGTCGATCTCGAACTCAGGCATCATGAATGCCGAAATTGCCATCGCCACCAACCCTCCCCAACCAGTAGCAGGCACCATATCGACTCCTGGGTTAGAACGGTATGAAATAACCATCAAGCCAAAGGTTAACGCAGCCGCGAGGGCGCATAGGTCACCAAAAATATTACCATTGCCTAAACCTTCGCTGACCATAATCGTAACACCACCCATGGTCAGCAGTATAGCGAAAGCCGTCATCTTATTGATCCGTTCCTTGATCAGCAACCAGGCAAGAAGCGCTGTCATTAACGGGCCGCCAGATAACAGAAACAACGCACTAGCCACAGTCGTGTTAAGGAGTGCAAAGACGTAAAAGCAGAAACCCATGCCCAAGAAAACACCGCCGATCAAACCAGCTTTGCCGATAGAAAGCGTCGCTGACACCACTTTGCTGCGATAACGAAGCAACATGAAAGAGATGATTACGATTTCAAAAGAGAAAGTTCTGTAAAAAAGAATTTGCCACGCGTTGGGATTATCCATCGCATGGAAGATCACTCCACCGAAGCTAAGCGCAACACCGCCTAAAAAGCCTAGCAATATCCCCATAGGATATGTCAAGATTCCGCTTCTCTTCACTTCTTCCATTGTCGAACCACAGAATCACACCAGCCAATAAACCCCTGGATGACTTCTTCTTTATTGATCTCATTAAAGGATTCATGACGGCCACCCTCGTAGAGTTTGTGTCGAACTGGTTTAATGCCGAGCATCTGATACTTCGTCACTAACCAACGCGCGGCCTCCCCATCCCAGCTTAGAGCATCTTCAGTACCGCCAAAAATGTAGACAGGAAGCTTCTTCGGAATGCGCTCCATCCGGCTGTTTTTGTGCAAATCTTTAAGAGCAGTCATCATGTCTATCGCGCCCTGACTGGTGAGGTCAAAACCACAAAGAGAGTCGGATAAGAAATCACGGCAAACCTGTGGATCACGTGAGAGCCAAGCGTGGGTTTTATGGGCATCCTTGATGTGTTTTGAAAACTTGCGCTTCGCGACAAAACCTAAGAATGGTCCGGGTTTGCGTCGCCCAAAAATAGCACGTTCGATTTTCGCAACGGTGATCCCAACTGATACTAGAAGATCGGCAATGCCCGTTCCCGACAAAGCCAAAGCATCGATTTCCACGAGGTCCTTGTACAGTACTTCCTGGGCGATGAACGAGCCCATCGAATGTCCGATCAAAATCAAAGGCAGATCAGGATGGGCCTCCTTCGCGTAAGCTATCAACCCGCGCAGATCGCGCACCACTCTGTGCCAGCCGTTTTGGTCACCAAAGTGTCCGAGGGTTTTGTTCTCTTCATCCTTGGCTCGGGCTGCCGTCAAACCATGACCTCGGTGATCAGGGATATAGACATGATAGCCTGCTTCCACCAAAGCCTCGGCGACATGCGAATAACGCCCCGAATGCTCTGCCATACCGTGAGAAATCACGACAACACCTTCGGCATCTTCCGCACGGCTATGGCGCACGAAAATCTCCAAACCGTCAGGCGCGGTCATAAAAAAGTCAGTGTCGTCAATCATTTGAAGTCTCTGCAAAATAAACTGTCACATCTTTGCACTGATTGAATGAAAAGCACCAGTCGAAAAAGCCATTTCTTGACCCATGACCTCAGCTTTCCTAACTAGCGTAGAGAGAGGCAGAAACATGCAACAACTTATTAGAATGGCCGCCGAAATTGGCCCACTAGCGATCTTTCTGATTACTTACAATCGTACCGATTTACAGACGGCAATAATTTCCTTGATGATAACTGCTCCAATAGGAGTTGTACTCTATTGGTTTGTCGAAAAGAAATGGCCTTTCATGCTTCTGTTAGGAGCAGCCATGGTTCTTATTTTTGGCGCTGCTTCTAGCTATTTTGAAAACAATGATATTTTCAAAATGAAGCCAACGTTCGCCTATATCCTCTTCACTGCTCTTCTTGGTGGAGGTTTGTTGTTTGGTAAGAATTTCATCAAATTGCTGCTTGGTTCTTCTTTGACATTGAGAGAACCCGGCTGGCGTTATCTGGCAATAGCGTGGGCAGTTTTCTTTCTGCTAATGGCAGGATTAAATGAATTTGTTTGGCGCAATTTTTCGGAAGACTTTTGGGTGAAATTTAAAGTCATCGGTTTCATCTCCATTACCTTGGTCTTTGGGTTGGCCCTCACACCGATCATCCTCAAGTACAAAGTGGACGAAGAAGAGTCCTAGCCATCGATGTAGGACGACTGGCCGCCATCAACGACAAGCGTAGAACCCGTCATGAAGGAACCTACGTCCGAGGCAAGCAAAAGCAAAGGGCCGTCTAACTCGTGGATTTCTCCATACCTTCCCACGGGGATAGCTCGTTTGACCTTGCCCCCACGCAGCGTTTCATCCATTTTCAGATAATCGCGCGTCATATCGGTCGGAATAAAACCGGGGGCCAAGGCGTTCACACGAATGCCTTTCTTCGCAACCTCTACAGCTAAGGCTTTTGTTAGTTGTTCGATAGCAGCTTTGGACGCGCAGTAAGCGGCGATTTCCAATGAGGCCCTGTGCGCCATGATGGAAGCCATATTGATGATACTTCCGCCCTCTTCATGGGCGATCATATGATTGGCAACGGCCTGTGCCATGACCCAAGTGCCATTGAGGTTGGTGTCAATTATCCACTCCCACCAGAGGCGCCAGTGACAATGGCCGCTTTACCATCCAATTCAAACATTTTCCCACCCAACTCAAACACATTCTCGCCGTTTCCCTAAGGAAGGGCTTTTCAATTTTACCGGTCAACAGTTTTGACAAAGGACCGAAATTACCGATGTTGACCATTTATAGCGAGCCTCGACAACAGAGCAATAGTCCATGATCTCTTGCTCGTCGGCCGGCTCATCTTCGTTTAGAGTGTCAATGCAAAAGAGGTTCACGCCATTAAGCGGTAGTTTTGATCGTTACAACAGCCTGTTTCAACTTGTGCCGAAGTAGGGTGTCCTAGTTTATTGATTAGACGGCAATAACGACAACGTCTAATCTGCTGCTGGTTCTAGAGTTTGGCCTGTTTGAAAGAAACCGATATGCGCATTGATTTATTCTCCGATCCGATCTGCCCGTGGTGCTACATCGGTAAACGCCGTTTAGAACAGGCACTCGCCACTTACCATCGCCCGCTGGATAACCTAGAGATCGTCTGGCGCGCGTTCCAATTGAACCCGGACATGCCGGAAGCTGGGATTGATCGCCAAACCTATCTGTCTACGAAATTCGGTGGTGAAGACCGTGCTACTCAGATCTATCAGAATATAAGTCAGGTTGGTGCCAGTGTCGGAATTGACTTTCAATTCAGTGCAATTCGCCGAACCCCCAGCACCATTAAAAGTCACCGACTGATTAGACTGGCACATGGCTTGGACAAGCAGAACGACTTCATTGAAGAATTGTTCGATGCCTATTTTCTAAAGGGTCAAGACACCGGAGATAACGAAGTATTGCTTACCATAGCAAGCCAAGTAGGCATGGAGCCTGATAGCACTCTGGAGTTCCTGAATAGTGACCGTCTCAAACAAGAAGTTATCGATGAAGACAAGCAAGCCCGGGCAGTCGGACTGAACGGTGTTCCCTGCTTTATTGTCGATAACAAATTTGTTTTGAGCGGGGCCCAAGAACCTCAGTCAATTCAACAAGTTTTCGATCTTGCTTTACAAGAAGCAGGAGAGCTTGAAGCGTCATGACGGAACTCACAATTAGACCAATACGGGACGATGAGAACGATGCCGTTATTTCCATTTGGGAAAAGTCAGGTCTTACCCGTGCCCATAACCCGCCTTTCGAAGATTTGAACTTCATGCTCGCCACTCCAACCTCCGAAGTATTAGTTGGATTGATCGACGACGAAATCTTGGCAACTGTAAATGTCTGCCATGAAGGGCATCGTGGATGGATGTACTACTTGGGTGTCGATCCAGACGGTGGCGGCTCTGGCTATGGCTCTGCCATGGTTGGTGCTGCGGAAGCTTGGCTCAAAGAGCGCAAAGTTCGAAAAGTCCAATTGATGATTCGACCTGATAACAAAGACGTCATGAACTTTTATGACAGATTAGGTTACGAGGACAATCCCTGCGTCCTGAAACAGAAATGGTTGCTCGACTAACGACGTTCTCTAACAGCTAACAAAAAAGGGCAGCTGAAACGCCGCCCTTTTTCTTATTCTTTGTGGTCTCAGTTACAGGATTTGGCTGAGGAACAATTGGGTGCGTTCGTTTTGTGGGTTGTCAAAGAATTGATTTGGCTCATTTTCTTCGATAATCTCGCCACCATCCATAAAGATAACACGATCAGCAACCTGTTTCGCAAAGCCCATTTCGTGGGTCACACAGATCATGGTCATGCCTTCGTTTGCCAGCTCAACCATGGTGTCTAGAACCTCCTTGATCATTTCGGGATCAAGGGCTGAGGTTGGCTCATCAAACAACATGATTTTCGGGCTCATGCAAAGCGAACGAGCGATGGCAACACGCTGTTGCTGACCACCTGAAAGCTGGCCTGGGTACTTTAGCGCTTGCTCAGGGATCTTCACCCGCTCCAAATATTTCATAGCCGTTGCTTCAGCTTCGGCTTTTGGAGTTTTGCGAACCCACATAGGCGCCAGAGTACAGTTCTCAAGAACCGTTAGGTGGGGGAAGAGGTTAAAGTGCTGGAACACCATACCAACCTCACGGCGGATCGCTTCGATCTGCTTAACGTCGTGCGTAAGTTCAATGCCATCCACAAAAATATCACCCTGTTGATGTTCTTCTAGGCGATTAATACAGCGGATTAGAGTGGATTTGCCAGAACCCGATGGCCCACAAACCACGATCTTCTCCCGCTCTGCAACTTCCAAGTTTATAGACTTCAGGACGTGAAAAGTACCGTACCACTTATTCAGGTCTCTAATGACAATGGCTTTATCGCTATTACTCATTTTTCTCTCATTTCAATTCTTGTGTCGATTTGAATGACACTGCGTTAGTGGGTGGTTGCTTTTTTCAGTTTATCTTCAAGCCAAATTGAATATCTGGACATCGCGAAACAGAAAATAAAGAAGATAAGCGCAACAGTAATATAGGCCTCATAGTCCAGACCTTGCCAATTGGCGTTTGTCGTTGATGAAACACCTGCTCCGAGCAGATCCTTCATTCCGATAATAATAACCAAGGTTGTATCTTTGAACAGGCCAATGAAAGTGTTCACGATGCCAGGGATGACGATCCTCAATGCCTGTGGAAGGACAACGAGATAGATCATTTTCCAGTACGACAGCCCCATGGACTGGGCACCTTCGTACTGACCTTTTGGTAACGCCTGAAGACCGCCACGGATCACCTCTGCCATGTAAGCGGAAGAGAAGAGTGCCACACCAACCAATGCACGCATCAGTTTATCAGGGTTCCAGCCCTCTGGTCCAAACAGTGGCAACATAGTGGAAGCCATGAAGAGGATCGTAATCAAAGGAACAGCGCGAACGAACTCAATGAACCCAACACAAACAATGGAAATAATCCGTAGCTTTGACCGTCTGCCAAGAGCCAGCACGATACCGAGTGGCAATGAAGCAATGATACCGGTGATACCAATAACCATAGTCAGCATCAGACCGCCCCAATCGGCTGTCTTCACATGACTGAGCCCACCTCCAGCGATAGAGTCGGACACCATCAAGTTACCGCCTGTTTCAGCTGCATCAAACCAACAGAAATACGCAAGGAGCAACGCTATAAAAGTGCCAATACCAAAGCGAACGAGGGACACCATTGAAGCTCCGCCATTACGATTGAACAATGACCTGAGTACAAACCAGCCAACAACCAAGGGGGCAATCAATCGAAGAATAAAGATTGCGATCAACAAAATTGGACTAAGCAGGTAGTAAACGGCTGATGCCAAACTGAGTATTGCTGCACTGATTTCGAAACTGAACAGATTTGTAAAGATTTTCGCGATCGCACTACCGGCTAATCCCCAACTAACGAGAGGGTTCCCGAGATAAGACGACGCGTTCAACGCAATGAAGTTCAATCCTGAAGGAATTTGATAACCAAGCAACAAAACGAAAGCAATGAAAGGGAAAGCCAACGAATACAGGAGACCTTCTTTGCGATATGGGATTTTCTCAAAAAGCAATGGGATCAAAGCCAAAGCCAACAGTCCCCAAACAAGCCACACACGCCATTGTTGATCTTTGTCATAACGGTAGAACGCAAAGTAATTCGCGCGTTTCTTAATCAAGGTCCAACAGAACCCCTTGTTATCATTCGCCCAGTCGGCAATCGGTGCCAACTTCTGAACCTGTAAGTCAATCGCGTTCAAATCTTTAGCAGCCGCAGCTTCGTCAATCGCCGCCCCAATTGCAACCAAGTCAACAGAGCCAAGCGCGGTTACAAACTCCTCTGGGTAAGTGTTGCCAAGTCTTTCGCCTTTTTCGACAATTTCACCAAGCGCACGAACGGTGTTTCCCATGCCCGCGATCAGTGTCTTGTAAGTCCGGTTTTTGAAGTTGGGATCCTCAACATTTAGCCGGTCCCATTTGGTTTGAACGAAAGCAGTCTTGTCAGCGATATCGCAGGTCGCGTTTGTCTCGCCATGGCTCGTCGCACTGCCGACTGACCAATTGTAGATACCCGGAACAACTAAAATCAGTCCAGCGAGAACCACGAGGGTCAATAGAGAATTGAGGAAGGATGAAAAAAGATTGGCCCTAATCCAACCAACAATCCCGGTAGAAGCGGCTGGTGGTGGCAAGTCAGGATGACTGCCTACTTCGTATACGGTGCCGTCAACAAGCTTTCTTGATGTGTCACTCATGATCAACGCTCCACCAGGGCTATGCGCCTGTTATAAATATTCATCACTGTGGAAATCGACAGCGAAATCACCAGATAAACAAGCATTGTCATTGCAATACATTCAATTGCCTGGCCAGTTTGATTCAGTGTCGTCCCCCCGATGGTTGCCACAATATCAGGATATCCGATTGCAACCGCCAATGAGGAGTTCTTAGTCAGATTGAGATACTGGCTGGTTAGCGGCGGTACAATAACGCGCATAGCCTGTGGAATAACAATCAGGTTCAGGGTCCAGGACTTTTTCAGTCCCAATGAAGATGCTGCTTCTGTCTGCCCCTTGCTAACAGCCATTATGCCGGAGCGAACAATTTCTGCGATGAAGGCTGACGTGTAAATAGTCAGGCCTAACAACAGAACCAGGAACTCAGCAGGAACTGTCGTCCCCCCTTTGAGGCGGCCAAAGTTGTTGGCTTTTGGAAGATCCAACCCGATAGGCCAGGCAAAGAAAAGAACAATTAGAATAGGCACCAAGATGGCAGTGATGAGCGACAACAACACGACCGGTGGCCTCTCCCCCGTGGCTTCCATTTTGCGCTTGCCCCAATTTTTGACCCAACGCGTTGAAAAGAACCCCACGGCGCCAGCGATTAAAACAACAAGGAAAGCAGACCAGCCCATTGATTCGGGCAAGAAACCAACATTGAATGGCATTAACCCAGTCGAAGCACCGATTGAAGGTGCAGGCATATTCACGCCTGCATTGGACAGGTAAAAGCTGAAAGCTGTGTAAGATTCTTGGATCTTGGGTAGAAAGAGAAATATTGAATACCAAAGTAGCAACTGAACAAGCAGCGGAATATTTCGGATAATGTCGATATAAACATAGGCGATTTTTGAAACCAGCCAGTTATTTGAAAGGCGTAGTACACCGACGAAAAATCCAAGAAACGTCGCTAGCACGATGCCTATCGCTGAAACTAACAGAGTATTCAGGATACCAACAAAAAAGATCCGCCCATGCGAATAGGTAGAGTCAAATTCGACGATTTTGAACAACACGTCATAGCCGGCAGGCTGACTCAAAAAGCCCCACCCGGTTTTAATACCTCGAGAGTCGATGTTTTGGGATGTGTTGTGAACCAGGAAAGAAACAAGCAACAACAAGAAAAATATCACAAGTCCCTGTGCTATCTTTCCTCTTACTCTTTCATCTCCAAACCAGGCTCCGATAGAACCCGATGTAGACTTTCCTTTTTCAGACATGCCAAATACCCCTGTGATGTGTTTGATTTATCGCGGGAAACTAGAAACTCCACCCTAAAACATTTCGCTAGTTTCTATAAACAAAAAAAGGGCGACACCTTTCGATACCGCCCCAATTTCTAACCGGTCTTAGCGGAAAGGTGGTGAATAAAGGATACCACCTTGTGTCCACAGAGCGTTCAGACCACGGCTCATGCCGATCGCTGTGTCTGGGCCGATGTTACGGTCGAATGATTCGCCGTAGTTACCAACTGTCTTGATAACGTTTGCAAATGCGTCTGCTTCAAGACCCAACTGAGCGCCCATATCGCCTTCTGTACCGAGGAGACGGTGAACTTCTTTGTTCTTGTTGTCAGCCTGGTCGCCAGCGTTAGCAGCAGTAATGCCAAACTCTTCAGCTGTGATCATTGCGTTCAATGTCCAACGAACAATGTCGCCCCATTGGTTGTCGCCATGGCGAACTAGTGGACCGAGTGGCTCTTTAGAAATGATTTCAGGAAGAACAACGTGAGCTGATGGATCAGCAAACGCAGCACGCTGAGCAGCTAGACCAGAAGCGTCAGTTGTGTAGATGTCACAACGACCAGCTTCATATGCTTTACGGATTTCGTCGGATGTTTCGAAGATCACTGGCTCGTATGACATACCATTCGATGCAAAGTAATCAGCAAGGTTCAATTCAGTAGTTGTACCAGCCTGAACACAAACAGTTGCTCCATCAAGACCAAGAGCTGAATCAACACCAAGAGACTTAGGAACCATGAAGCCCTGGCCATCGTAGTAGTTTACGCCAACAAAATCGAGACCGAGGTTGTTGTCGCGTGAAGCTGTCCATGTTGTGTTACGTGCCAACACGTCAATTTCACCAGACTGAAGAACAGTGAAACGCTCTTTAGATGTTGTAGGTACGAAAGCAACCTTGTCGCCATCGCCAAAAACAGCAGCAGCAACAGCACGACACATTTCAGCGTCGAAACCTTCCCAGCGACCAGCGTCGTTCTGGAATGCAAAACCGATCAAACCTGTTGTTACACCACACTTCAGTTCGCCACGTGCGCGAACGTCGTCAAGTGTACCAGCAGAAGCAGTAGACGCTACAACCGTAGCAGCTGCAGCAGCAGCAAAAAGCTTAAAGCCTTTCATTATGAAATACCTTCCCTGATATTTAAAAAAGCCCAAATGCGGGCCGTCAATAACTCCGAACATCGTCATACATCCTTCAAGCCATGTGAGCTTAGATCTATAGACAAGACCGTTTTGAGGCATATTTCGACGTCCGTTGGCGGACTTTCGCATAAGTCCACGCTTGGAATCAAGTAAACAAATTTGGGCTGCATGTCGTTTTTGAGAGCATTACTGTCGCCTTGCCAATTGTCCCGATTCGTTTCCGATAATTCTTTGTTCTCCAGTTAAGAAATGTGGAAAACTTTTGTCGTTCAAGCAATTTTTTGTTGCCAGTTTCATTGAAATCTTCACATGTCGGCCT
>Ga0055584_100002153_pt1 | contig 19462 bp, 17 predicted proteins | sample OSDHelmetaG_FD_58716 | JGI IMG/M metagenome (GOLD analysis project Ga0055584, IMG submission 58716) | Pelagic marine sediment microbial communities from the LTER site Helgoland, North Sea, for post-phytoplankton bloom and carbon turnover... | ecosystem: Environmental > Aquatic > Marine >... | reverse complement strand
GTCAAGCCATCAAATTCGGGTTCTCAATGACTCCCGGTATAACATAATTTTTGTACCCCTCAGGTCTGCGCCGGAAAAGTCGGTGCCTGTGGTCTCGGCATCGGTCAAATCGGCATCTCGAAAATTCGCGTTTGAGAAATTGGCGTCTGTCATAATCGCGTTGTTCAATTTTGCACGGCGCAAGATTACGGACCGGAATTTCATATCACGTCCGTCAGCATACCTGAGGGCCGAGCCTTCGAGGTTCAACCGCGGAAGCTTGCCCCGATGCTGCTGTGCAACGGCCATTCTCAAGTATCCTCTTCAAATTCTGCTAAGTAGGATAGCACTTCTTGGATATCGGGTGCCAGTGACATCTCGATGCCAATATCTTGGGTCTCTCGCACGAAACTCGCAAATATTGCCCTTACCTGCGGTACAAATTGGACTTCGCGATCAGCGAGCTGTTTTAGCGCTACGATCCCACCAACCCGAACGGTCAGCTTATCATTCGCTAAGTTTGCGACAGCGGTTGCGAACACCTCCTGCAAGTGCGCGTCCAACGCCGCCTCGGCCTATCGCGTCGCAGCGCGCGTTCGGTTCCAGGCGATCCATATACCCAATCCGCCAGCGAGAATAATGCCGAAGTTGCGGACGATCTCGCTGGCATCGACCCACCATTCCATCGGCTGCCCCCTAGCCTGCCCAGCCCTTACTCCGCAGCGACCCGCAATGGCGGCGCGGTGGACGCAGGGTGGCCGGCATTGAGCTCTTGCAGGCGGGGGAAGACCTCTTTGGCGAACAGACGGATGTTGTCGCAGGTGTCCTCGTGGTTCAGATGGCCGCCCTGGCCAAAGAACAGCAGGTTGCCGAAGCCGCCGCAGCGCTGGTGGAAGTCTTTGATCTGCTCAAACACCTCATCCGGCGTGCCGGCGAAGGCGGTGTCGGAGGCCATGAAGTCTTCGATGCTGGCGGTGGCATGGTTCACCGGGTTACCATCGCGGTCGAGCACGAAGGCGCGCTTGCCGGCACTCTTCAAGCCCGCGACGTTGGCTGGCACCGTGTTATAGCCGGGCGGGTTGGTGAAGGGCTCATAAACCACGGGCGAGGTCCGCACGTAATCGGAAATCTGGTCGGCGCGGCGCTTGCCCTCCTCGGTCGTCTTGCCGACGCCAATCATGGCAGCGTAGGCGAGCCGGTCGGGCCCAGCCTCCCAGCCCAATTCGCGGGCGCGGGTGCGGTAGGCGTCGAACATGGGCTTGGCGATGGCACCGGAGATCAGCGTGGCCGCCACATGGCCTTTCTCCGCCGCGGCCCGGCCGGTGCCAGCGCTGAGGCCGGTCATCCAGACGGGCGGGGCCGGCTGTTGGATAGCGCGCGGCCAGATGTTGACGTTGCGGTATTGGTAATACTCGCCTTCCCAGTTGAACGGGCCGTCGGTGGTGGTCATCGCTTTCAGGATCAGGTCGTGCGCCTCCCAATACCGATCCATGATACGGGCCGGTTGGGAGTTGGCGGGGGCGATCTCATAGGGCGCGCCCTTGACCAGGCCCATTTCCAGGCGGCCACCGGAGAGCACGTCGAGCCACGCCATTTCCTCTGCCACACGCACAGGATCGGGGCGGTTGGCGATGGGGGAGCCTAAGGAGAGCAGGCGGCAGCGCTTGGTCTCGCGCGCAATCACGGCCAGGGCCAGCGGCGCGGAGGCGGTCATGCAAGTGGCAGTTGAATGGTGCTCATTCACCATGATGTCGAGGCCGACCTCATCGCAGAGCGCAAACTCGTCCAGGAAGCGGTTCAGCAGGTGATGGCCGGTGTGGGGATCGAAGTTGCTGCTGGGGAAATTGACCCGCATGGAGCCTGATTCCAAGCCCTTGTCCCAAGCCGGGTCGTAAGCCATTTCGGAGAAATAAAAGACGCGCATCGGACAGGTGCTCCTTTCGCGTGAGAGTGGTGTGTTTTAGGGCTTGGCGAAGCCGGCGACTTGGGCTGCAAACGCGGCGGGCTGTTCCCAATGGGGGTAGTGGCCGGCGCCGGCGATGGTCGCCCGTTTGGCGTTCGGCAGTTTGTCGGCCCAGTTCTGCATATATTCGTCGCCGACAATGCCATCGGCATCGCCAAGCAGTAGCAGGGTCGGGGTTTTGACGCGGTGCAGCCAGTTGGCGAGGCGTGGGTTGTGCATGTAGGGCTTCCAGCCGAACAGCGCGAACGCCTCTCGCCCTTGCACGATGTGTGTGAGTTCTTCATCCGACTTGGTTGGGAAGTCCACAACGCCCAGGCTGGGATCGGCCCAGAGGCTCCCACGCAGCTTTTCCGCGTCGAGCGCATGCATGTCGGTGATCTCTCGCTTGGTCCGCGCGCCGAACTTGCAACCGAAGGGCGCGGCCAATACCGCTGCACCGAAGCGTGAGCTATCGCGCACCAGCATCTCCGCCGCCAGCCAACCACCAAACGAGTTGCCGGCGATGACGGCGTCGCGCAGGTCATACTGCTCCGCCATATCCAGGTAGAGATAGGCCAGATCATCGACACTGTTGATCCAGCGCGGCAGTTCGGAGCCGCCCCAGCCGGGATGTGATGGGGCGATGACGCGGTAGTGCGCCGCTAGGGCGTCGAGCCAGGGCCTATCGGCCTGTAAGCCATCGCCATTGTGTAAGAATAGCAGCGGGCGACCGCTGCCGCGTTCATCGACGTTTAGGGAAACGCCAGAAACCGTAACCTTGTTTGTCATCCTTGCCTTTGCCTGCGCGTTGAAAGCGCACTTTCCACAGGTGCGTTGGCAAGAAGCTTAACCGCATTATGCTGACTGGCAACTGCTCAGGCACCAGCCCTGGCATAGTCGTCGGGCTTCAAGACACGGCGGAGTTCGGCGAGGCTTGGATGAAAGCTCTCCCATTCCAACGATGATACCGCGAATAGCGCACAGGTCGCGGGCTCAAAATGCCGGAGGGATGCCGCTGCGGCCACCGTCGAAGTTTCTCCGCCGGCCAGATCCTGCGCCAGAACTCCAATGGAGGGATTGTGGCCGATAATCATGACATGCGATGCATTTTCATCGCCGTTGCCGCGCAGCTCCTCCAAAATTTCTCGGGGGTCTGCGCTGTACAATTGTTCTAACACCACAACCGGACGGGCAAGTCCAGCACCATTTAGGATCAAATGAGCTGTATCAATGGTGCGGACCGCATCCGAACACAGGATAAGATCAGGCAGCGCATTTTCACGGCCAAGGTGGACCCCAAGCGCCCGCGCGACGGAGCGGCCATCCTCGGTTAATGTGCGATGCCGGTCCAGGCTGCCCGCGGCTGTGTGGGCTGCCTCCGCATGGCGTAATAGGCTTAGGCGGCGCATCCTCACCCCTTGTTAACGCATAAGGTCAACGCTCAGAATTCCAGGCTGCTTTGCGACAGTCTTCATAGTTGCAGCTATCCCCTGGATACCATAGCGTCAGCGGGAATGACCACCCTCGTGAGGGCTTAGCGAACGGAATCGGCAAATGAGTGATGCCAGCGTCTCGGCCCGGCCATCTGCAGCGCCTGATGTATTCGACCTGACGTCGCGTGCTCGGTTCAACAACCGGGAATTGTCCTGGTTGGCCTTCAATGAACGGGTGTTGGAGGAGTCGGAAAATCCAAGCAACCCGCTGCTGGAGCGCCTGCGCTTCCTATCGATAGCAGCCAGCAATTCCGACGAATTCACGATGGTTCGGATCGCAGGTTTGAAGGGCCAGGTCGCGGCTGGGGTGACCACACCCAGTGAAGATGGCATGACCCCGCGCGAGCAGTTAGCAGCGATTACCGTCAAAATTCGAGAATTGGCGGACAAACAACAGAGTCTTTGGCGGGAGTTGGTGCCGCTCCTCGCGAAAACTGGCATTTCCGTTTGCGGAACGGACGAGTTGCCCACACACGACCGCGATTGGTTGCGCGCCCAGTTCATCGACCAAATTTTTCCGATGCTAACGCCCATGGCGATCGACCCATCACACCCATTCCCGTTCATCCCGAATTTTGGTTTTGGTCTGATATTGGAGTTAAGCCGCGCGACAGATGCGCGCAATATTACAGCCCTGGTACCAATCCCCCAGCAATTGGACCGGTTTATCCTGCTGCCCGGCTCCAATGACCGCTATGTGGCGATGGAAGATGTTATTTTGCTGTCACTCGATCTGTTATTTCCCAAGTTCCGCATGGACGCCAAAGGCACGTTCCGCGTCATTCGCGACAGTGAAATAGAGATCGATGAGGAAGCGGAAGATCTAGTTCGCCAGTTTGAAAGCGCATTGCGGGAACGGCGTCGCGGCCACGTGGTGCAACTGCGCGTGGACAAAGACATGCCACACTCGCTGCAGCATTATCTGAGCCAGGCAATGCAGGTCGAGGACGACGACGTATTGGTCCTGAACGGGTTGGTCGGGCTGGTGGACATCAAGCAGTTGATCAACAACACCCACAAACACCTGCTATTCCCGCCCTACGAACCCCGGTTCCCCGAGCGAGTGCGCGACTATGGCGGGGATTGTTTTGCTGCCATTCGCGCCAAGGACATCCTGGTACATCACCCGTATGAATCGTTCGATGTCGTTGTCCAGTTCCTGCGTCAGGCGGCAGCCGACCCACAGGTCGTTGCCATCAAACAGACTCTCTATCGCACGACCCAGAATTCGCCGATTGTGGCGGCGCTCAAAGAAGCTGCTGAGAACGGTAAATCCGTCACCGCCTTAGTAGAGCTGAAAGCCCGGTTCGACGAAGCCAACAACATACTGCTGGCCCGCGATATGGAACGGGTTGGTGTACAGGTCGTCTTTGGATTCACCACATTGAAGACGCACGCCAAACTATCGCTGGTGGTTCGGCGCGAGGGCGAGCAGTTACAGAGCTATGGCCACTATGGCACCGGCAACTATCATCCGATCACAGCGCGAATCTACACAGACCTTTCGTATTTCACCACCGACCCGGTGCTGTGTCGCGATATGGCCCGGCTCTTCAACTATATCACCGGCTACGCATCGCCGGACTCACTGGAAAAGGTGGCAGTTTCACCAGTATCGCTCAGCAAAAAACTGCTGGACCTGATCGACGCTGAAATCGAGCACGCAAAGGCAGGCAAGCCGGCTGCAATATGGGCCAAAATGAACTCCATCGTTGATCCGGATATCATTGATGCCCTGTATCGCGCCAGCCAGGCAGGTGTCCGAATAGACTTGATTATCCGGGGCATCTGCTGTTTGCGACCAGGTATTCCGGGTCTCTCTGAGAACATAACCGTTAAGAGTATCGTCGGGCGGTTCTTGGAACATGCGCGCATCGCCTGCTTTGGCAGCGGTTTCGGATTGCCAAGCCCACAAGCGAAAGTGTTTATCTCTTCTGCCGACTGGATGCAGCGTAACCTGCATCGCCGCGTTGAAACCCTCGTGCCAATTGAGAACCCGACTGTGCACCGCCAAATCCTGGATCGCATCATGATTGCCAATCTCAACGACCGCGCAAACAGCTGGTATCTGCAGCCAGACGGTGGGTACAAACGAGTGGAGGCTGGAGCGGATGCGTTCTCTGCTCACGAGTATTTCATGACCAACCCCAGCTTATCCGGACGCGGCAAGGCATTGGAACAATCGCCGCCGACGCCGGACCTCGAACTTAAAACAATCGCCAAGAATTTCCCTGCTAATGAATAGGGCTAAATTTTGAGTATGCGCCGGGCTGCGGTCATCGATATTGGCTCCAACTCCGTTCGGTTGGTGGTCTATGGCATTGAGGGCGCTGCCCTGATCTCACTGTTTGACGAAAAGGCAATGTGTGGCCTCGGCCGCGGACTTTCTGAAACCGGCAAGCTGCACCAAGAGGGTGCTAAGGCCGCAATTCAGGAACTGCGGCGGTTCGCTCGGGTTGCCGCGGACGAAGAACCGGAGGCGCTGTGCCCCTTTGCGACGTCAGCGGTGCGCGACGCCAGCGACGGCCGCGAATTCCTGCAGGCCGCCGCGCAAGAGACCGGGCTAAAGATCGAGGTGTTGTCGGGTCTGGAAGAGGCCCGGCTAGCGGCGGAGGGGGTGGCCGGCGCAGTGCCTAACGCTACCGGACTGGTCGGAGACCTGGGCGGTGGCAGCCTGGAGCTGGTGCGTCTCGAAAATGGGGCTGTGCTGGAACAGGCGACACTGCCAATTGGCGCGCTTCGCCGGGCTGCCAACGCACCATTGGCCGAAACTTCAACCTGGATCGATACAGCGCTGGCCGAGGTTTGCTGGCTTAAAGATTGTGCAGATCAGCCATTCTACCTGGTAGGCGGCGCCTGGCGCTCTTTCGCCCGCGCGCACATGCTGCAAAACCATTATCCACTGCCTGTCATCCATCAGTACACCATGTCAGCCGACAGCGCCTATGAGATGGCATCGCTGTTCGGCGCGATGAGTGAGCAATCAGCCGACCTGTTGGAATCAGTCTCCAAACGCCGGCGCGCAATCATGCCGTACGCCGCGCTTATGTTATCCCGCGTTATCAATCGCGCCCAACCGGATAGTGTAGTCGCGTCCTCTCACGGGTTGCGCGAGGGCTATGTGCACGACCGCTTTGGCAGCAGCAACAGCGACCCTCTGCTGGACTATTGCCGGCTGGCTGGCGCCTCCACAGCGCGCATTCCCCCGGCGGGAGACCGTGTGTTCCAGTGGCTTTCACCTGTTTTTGGTGAGGCCAAACCAGATATTGTCCGTTTGATCAAAGCGGTCAGCTGGTTGGCCGATGTGGCCGGACGCGAACATCCCGACCGTCGCGCCTACATTGGATACTCCCGTGCACTGAACCTGCCCTGCGTCGCCCTGGACCACGCGGGCCGCGGATTTTTGGCAGCAGCTGTTCGCTGTCGCTATAGCGGCGCGCCCAAAAATGGTGAGTTAGATGAGGCCCGGCAGCTGACGCCGCCGGACGACGTCGAGACGGCGATCCGACTGGGGGTTACATTGCGGCTTGGACAGGCAATCTCGCCAACTGGCCGCGGATTGGCGGCGACCAATTTGGCCTTGGATCAGAAACATCTGACCCTATCCGGCCCGGCAGCGCTGCTGGCAGGCGAAACTGTCAGCAGGCGATTGGCAGCGACGGCGACCGTGTTTGGCCGCCAACCCCGCCTATCCTCTACATCTTGACGAAACTGCCCGGCGCATCTTCCAAAGGTTTGAGGCCGTTTGCGCCCGGCGTTCGAGCATCCACCTGATCACCAGCGTATTGGGCAACCCAGGTCTGCCAATGTGGCCACCAAGACCCCTGATGCTCCGTCGCGCCCTCAAACCAGGCGTCGCGATCTTCTGGCCAATCATTGTTTAGCCAATAGCTATACTTCTGCGCCGCCGGTGGATTAACGATGCCAGCGATATGGCCAGAAGCGGCCAAAATAAACTGTTTCTCGCCCTGATAGTTGCGGCAGCCCTTGTAGACCGCCTTCCAAGGCGCGATGTGGTCCTCTTTGGTGCCAATAACCGTCGACGGTGTCTGAATTGCCCGCAGGTCTAACGGCGTCCCTAGCAGCGTCAGCGCACCCGGCTGTGCCAGTTGGTTCTGCTGGTACATGTTGCGCAGATAGAAGCTGTGCATCGCCTTTGGCATGCGGGTTGCGTCGCTGTTCCAATAGAGCAGATCGAAGGGGAACGGGTCCTTGCCCATCAGGTAGTTGTTGACCACGAACGACCAGATCAGATCGTTAGCCCGCAGCATGTTGAAGGTCGAGGCCATCTGATTGCCATCCAGATAGCCCTTCTTCTCCATCTCTAGCTCGATAGACTTAATCTGTTCCTCATCGATGAACACGCCCAACTCGCCCGGCTCGGAGAAATCCACCAGAGAGGCAAAATAGGTGGCGCTCTTGATCCGGTCGTCACCAATGGCCGCCATGTGCGCCAGCGTCGAGGCCAGTAGTGTGCCGCCCAGGCAATAGCCGATAGCGTTCACCTCACCAGAGCCAATATCACGCTCGATGGCATCGAGTGCTTCCAGCACACCCTCGCGCATATAGTCTTCGAAAGTGGCATTCGCCGATTCGTCTAGAGGATTGACCCAGGACAGCACATAAACCGTGTGCCCCTGCTCCGACGCCCATTTCACGAATGAGTTTTTCGGCTGCAGGTCCAGGATATAGTATTTGTTGATCCATGGCGGCACGATCATCAAGGGCCGCTTGAACTGCTGCGGTGTCGCCGGCTCAAAACATAGCAATTGCATCAGGCGGCCTTGGTGAACGACCTTGCCCGGTGTCGTCGCAATATTCTTGCCAACCTCAAACGTACCAGCCTTGGTTTGGCTGATTTTCAAGTTGCCGTCCCCAGCCTCCAGATCCTGGAGCAGGTTGTTGAGCCCGCGGATCAGGTTCTCGCCGCGTGTTTCAACGGTTTCACGCAGCACCTGCGGATTGGTCGCGGCAAAGTTGGTCGGCGCCATCGCATCGGAGAACTGGCGGATATAGAAATCGACTTTCTGGTGCGTGTGGGCGTCTGGAAATTCGGTCTGATCTACGTTCTGCTGCAACCACTGGGCGGCCAACAGATATGATTGTTTGATGTAGTCGAACACCAAATTCTCCGACCAATCATCACCTCTGAAACGTTTATCGCCCTTGTTAGGAACCGCAACAGGCGCAACCTCTTCGCCCATCATTCGCCGGGTCGTGGTCTCCCACAATTTCATGTAGGATTGCCACAGCTCTGTCTGCGCCTCGACCATCTTGGCAGGGTCGGTCATCATTCGCTGGGTCATCTCGATAAATGCGCGACCGATACCAACCGGATCGAACTGACTGTCCATATCCGGCTGCGCTTGTTTTCCACCCTGTCCGCCCGTTGCACTCTTCGCGTTCTTCGCGAGGAAGTCCGTGACCAATTTCTGTGAGCGTTCGGCGATTTCTGCCAATTCTTTGGACATATCGCTGGGCTGAAATGGCTGATTTGACATCGCGTTTGGTCCCTCATGCGCCTATCAATGACTTGCCCTGCCGCCAAACCATCCGTATGGCGTGACATGCAATCACAAGCGTGTTGGCAGTATGGCTAGAATGTGAGGCATTGATTTTGGCCCGTCTATTCGACCTTCTCTTTATATGCGAACGTCCAATGGTGGCGGCAAGTCTTGCTGCGACTATTGTCTTGAGCGCGTGTGCGCCGGAAGAAAACCGCATCGCAGCCGCTGTCCAATCGGGATCCGATTGGATGAACAATGTCGAACAAGCGCCTGCGCCGAACCCCTGGCGGTTGAGCGACCGCCCGGGCCTGAAATCCGGCGACTATCCATCACTCAGCAATGTCCCAGATCGCCCAACCAATCTGTCGGACCCGAATGAGGTGAATGCCAAGATTGCGGCCCTGCGCCAGGATACAGGCAGATCCGGCCAAGGTCAGCACCTACGGCCAGATGCAACATCCCTTGGCAGCCCGCCTGCTGCCAGGATCACACCGATTTCTATTCCAAGGTCCGGGTCCTCCCGAACGCGCACGATGGCACCGGCCCTAGCAAGACCAGCAGCCCCCAACCTTTCCGCGCCATCTGTGGCCGGCGAACCGCCCAAGACACCCCCAGTCATCAGCCCTGCTCAACGGCGAGCCACAAGCGGAACAGCCGGTCCCCCACCACAGGCGATTGCCCGCGACAACACCTTGGATTTCAACGCGGAAAGTCCGCAATGGTTCGATGCCGAGCGCCGCGCCGCCGTGACCGCTTTTGCGCAATCACAGGCACAAAACAACAGCCTTATCCTGCTGATGATGGAGGGCCCTGAATTCTCTGATGTCACTGTCAATCCGGTGCGCGATCAGCTAGTTTCCAGCGGCATTCCGCAGGATCGAATCAGTATCAATTTCCGAATAGCTTCGCTGCGTCGCGTCCGCTTGCGAACACTCGGCCAATAGCGGAACGATTCGCCCCTATTTCCCACCCAGCAACCGCAAAGCAGCAATCGCACGATGTCGACCCTCTCTGACCGCCTGGAACAGCAGTTCCACAAGATTAAGCGCCTGCCCCCGTACCTCTTCGCCGAGGTGAACGCTATGAAGGCGGCCGCGCGTCATGCAGGCGAGGACATTATCGACTTTGGCATGGGCAACCCGGATCAGCCGACGCCACCACACATCGTTGAGAAGCTGCGGGAAGCCGCGCTGAACCCGCGCGCGCATCGCTACTCCACCAGCAAGGGTGTGCCCGGGCTGCGCCGCGCGATCAGCGCCTATTACGAGCGCCGCTTCAACGTCTCCATCGATCCGGAGAGCGAAGCAATTGTAACGCTTGGCTCGAAAGAGGGGCTGGCAAACTTAGCCCAGGCGATCACCTCGCCTGGTGACGTGCTGCTGGTGCCGAACCCCAGCTACCCGATCCACCCATTCGGCGCGATCATCGCTGGCGCCTCGCTGCGGCATATCCCTGTCGCCGATGGTTATGATTTCATGACCGAGCTAAAGCGCGCCGTGCAACACAGCGTGCCAAAGCCGGTGGGATTGATCATTTGCTATCCATCGAACCCGACCGCGCGGGTGGTGGACCTGGATTTCTATGCCGAGGTCATCGACTTTTGCCGCTATCACGGCATTTGGGTGGTGAGCGATTTGGCATATGCCGAGATCTATTTCGATGACAAACCACCGCCGTCCATCCTACAGGTGCCAGGTGCCAAGGATATCGCGGTGGAGTTCACGTCGCTGTCCAAAACCTACTCCATGCCGGGCTGGCGCATCGGCTTCTGCTGCGGCAACCCACTGTTGATTGCAGCGTTAGCGCGGGTGAAATCCTATCTGGATTATGGTGCGTTTACGCCGATTCAGGTGGCGGCTACCGCGGCATTGAACGGCCCACAGGACTGTGTTGCCGAGATCCGGCAGCGCTATAAAGAACGCCGCGATGTACTGGTTGAAAGCTTTGCGCAAGCCGGCTGGAATGTGCCGCCGCCGCCCGCCAGCATGTTTTGCTGGGCACCGCTGCCGTCGGCGTTCAAAGAGGCCGGCTCCATGGCTTTTGCCAAGATGGCGCTGACCGAGGCGAAAGTCGCGGTCGCCCCGGGCGTTGGCTTTGGCGAGTATGGTGAGGGCTATGTGCGCTTGGGTCTGGTGGAAAATCGCCATCGAATCAGGCAGGCTGCGCGCAATCTCAAGTCTTTCCTAGCCAGCGACCCTGAGCGGCTGCTGGCTCAAGCTGCGGAGTAATCGAATGAGCGCAACACCCCTGAGGATCGCCGTCGCCGGTCTCGGCACTGTCGGCGCGGAGGTGGTACGCATCTTGGCCGCCGACGCGGATCTAATAACGGCCCGTGCTGGGCGCCCGATCCAGGTCACCGACGTATCCGCCCGCGACCGCAGCCGCGACCGCGGCATCGACCTGTCGCCCTACACTTGGCACGACGATGCGACCGCAATGGCAACGAATGCTGACGTGGATTTGGTTGTGGAGCTGGTTGGCGGTGCTGACGGTCCGGCGCACGCAGTTGTGCGCAACGGCCTCGCCGCTGGCAAAGACGTTGTAACGGCCAACAAGGCGATGCTGGCGAAACACGGCGTTGCGCTAGCGGCTCAGGCTGAAGATGGCGGCAAAACCCTGGCCTACGAAGCGGCAGTTGCCGGCGGCATCCCCGTGGTTAAGGCCTTGCGGGAAGGGCTGGCGGGCAACCGCGTCTCTGGCATTTCCGGCATTCTGAACGGCACCTGCAACTTCATCCTGACGACAATGCGCGAGACCGGGCGTGGCTTTGCCGATGTCCTGAAAGAGGCGCAGGACCTGGGCTATGCCGAGGCCGATCCGGCTTTCGACATTGATGGCAATGACGCTGGTCAGAAACTGGCAATCATGGCCAGCATCGCCTTCGGTATTCCAGTCGATGAGCAGGCGGTCTACCTGGAGGGCATCACCTCCGTATCCGCCGACGACATCGCCTTTGCCGATGAGCTCGGCTATCGCATCAAATTGCTCGGCATCGCTCGTCAGACCGACGCAGGCATTGAACAGCGGGTGCATCCGGTCATGATCGACCGCACAGCGCCACTCGGTCAGATTGAGGGCGTCACCAATGCTGTTCAACTAGAAGGCTCAGCCGTTGGCACCATCGTGCTGACTGGCCCTGGAGCAGGCGCTGGCGCGACAGCATCTTCGGTTCTGGCCGACTTGGTGGATATCGCCGCCGGGCGCGTTGGCCCGACATTCGGCATTCCACATACGCAGATGCGCGCTCTGCCAACGGCACCGATGGAGCAGTTGGTCAGCGCGTTCTATCTGCGACTGATGGTATGGGATCAGCCTGGCGTCATTGCCAGCGTTGCCGGTGCACTAGGCCAGCATGGTGTTAGCCTTGAGTCCGTGCTACAGCGCGGCCGCGATCCCGGTGAGGTCGTGCCCGTAGTCATGGTTCTGCACGAGTGTGAGGAGCGGGCCATTCGCGCGGCACTGGATGAAATCGAAAAACTGGACGCAGTCGCAGAAAAGCCGACTCTGATCCGAATTGCAGGCCGTTAAAGACACAAAAAACATAGGAAACATCATGACAGCGATGAATCATGTAATGGCCCTGGAGGCCGTGCGGGTTGCTGAGTTGGCTGCGTTGGCAGCTTCCAAGCTGATCGGCCTTGGCGACGAGAAGGACGCCGACCAGGCTGCCGTAGATGCCATGCGCACCGGCCTGAACGAGATGGCCATCGACGGCCGCGTCGTCATTGGCGAGGGCGAGCGCGACGAAGCGCCGATGCTGTTCATTGGTGAGGAAGTCGGCTCCGGCGGCCCTAAGGTTGATATCGCTCTGGACCCGCTGGAAGGCACCACAATTACGGCGAAGGCAATGGCTGGCGGCTTGGCGGTGTTAGCGTTGGCCGATCACGGCAACTTCCTGCACGCGCCGGATGTCTACATGGACAAGATCGGTGTTGGCGGCGGCTTGCCAGCCGGCGTTGTCGATTTGGACAACACGACGGCCGTTAATCTGCAAAACGTTGCCAAGGCCAAAGGCTGTGATGTCTCCGACCTAGTGGCCTGCATCCTGGATCGTCCGCGACATGAGGAGCTGATTGCCAAAACCCGTGAGGCCGGCGCGCGCATCGCGTTGATCACGGATGGCGATGTCTCTGGCGTGATTGCAACCACGGTGGCGAGCAGTGGTATCGACATTTATATGGGCTCTGGTGGCGCACCGGAAGGCGTATTGGCAGCGGCGGCACTGCGTTGCATCGGCGGTCAGTTCCAAGGCCGGCTGATATTCCGCAATGATGACGAGCGTGGCCGCGCTCATCGCATTGGCATTACCGACCTGAACCGCAAATACACGATGACCGAATTGGCCAGCGGCGATGTGATCTTCGTTGCAACCGGCGTGACCTCCGGAACGATGCTGCGTGGTGTGAAACGAATTCCGGGTGGCGTTGAAACTCAGTCTATCTCCATGGTCTCGGCCACTGGAACTGTTCGGACTATCGAGGCGACGCATCGGTTTGACACCAACCCTCGTTTGGCGCGGTTTGCCTGATATGACTGAGGGCGAAAACCTCGCCCTCAACGTTGCGCAATCCCTAAAAGGTAAGCGCTGGCTGTGGCGAGGTGTGGACCCTCGCCTCGCCCAGGCCATCAGCCAACGAGAGGGCGTGAGCGAACTGGCTGGCCGCCTGCTGGCACCACGCGCTGGATCGCTGGAGGGCGTGGCGGATTATTTGGAGCCGAAGCTCCGCAATTTGTTGCCCAATCCCTCCTTCTTTGTCGGCATGGACGCCGCCGCCGAACGCACCGCTGCCGCCGTTGCCGCGGGTGAGAAAATAGCCCTGTTCGGCGATTATGACGTGGACGGCGCCACCTCCTCCGCCCAGCTTTTGCGCCTGCTAAACTCCGTTGGCTGCGAGCCTGTGGTGCACATCCCCGACCGGTTGATGGAGGGTTACGGCCCGAACATTCCGGCGCTGGAGGCCTTGGCGGAAAATGGTGTGCGCCTTGTTATCTTCTTGGATTGCGGCACAACCGCCTTCGCCCCGCTTGAAGCCGCCGAAAAGCTGGGGCTTGAGGTCATCGTCCTCGACCACCACACGGCGGAGCCGGTGTTGCCGCCGGCCCTTGCATTGGTCAATCCCAACCGTCTGGATCAGGAGCCGGGTTTTGGCCAACTCGCAGCCTGTGGCGTTACCTTCCTGTTCTGCGTCGCCCTAAATCGCGCGTTGAAAGCCGTCGGTCATCCGCCGCAAATTGAGCTGATGAGCCTGCTGGATCTGGTGGCGCTGGGCACAGTCTGCGATGTGGTGCCGCTTACCGGGCTGAACCGCGCCTTCGTGCAGCAAGGGCTGAAGGTCATGGCTAATCGCCAGAATAGTGGCTTGGCGGCGCTTAGCGATATCTCTGGCATCAAAGACAAACTCACGTCCTACCATTTGGGCTTTTTGCTTGGCCCGCGGATCAATGCGGGCGGGCGACTGGGTGATTCCTCTCTGGGAGTGCGGTTGCTGTCGTCCGATGATCCCGGCTATTGCTGGCCCATCGCCGAACAGCTCAATGAATTGAATGCCGAGCGCAAGGCGGTTGAAGACGATGTGCTAGAGAACGCCCTCGCCGCGGCAGAAGCACAGCAGTCACCTGTCGTGCTAGTGGATGGCGAGGGCTGGCATCCCGGTGTGATCGGCATTGTCGCCAGCCGGCTGGTCGAGCGCACAGGCCGTCCCGCCTGCGTGATTGGCTGGGAGGAAGACGGCAAGGGCAAGGCATCTGGCCGCTCGCTCGCCGGCGTCAACCTTGGGCAAGCAGTGATCAATGCAAGGCAGGCGGGGCTATTGCTGGCTGGCGGCGGGCATGCCATGGCGGCAGGCTTCACCATTGAGCGCGAGAAGCTGGCCGACCTCCATGCCTATCTGAACGAGCACCTGGGTGAGACCATCGCGGCGGCTCAGAAAGATGCCGCTCTGACACTGGAAGGCGCACTAGGCGTCGATGGCGCGAACGCGGCTTTGGCCGATATGGTGGAGCAATTAGGCCCCTATGGCCCCGGCAATGCCGAGCCTCGCTTCGTCATCCAAAACGCCCAGATCGCCTTTGCTGATACCGTCGGTGAGAGCCATGTGCGCGCCCGTCTTGGTGGTGCTGGCCAGGGCAAGCTTAAAGCCATCGCCTTTCGCGCCCGCGATACCGCCTTAGGCGAGGCTTTGCTATCAGCACAAGGCCGGCCACTGCACCTCGCAGGCCGGCTAAAGCGCGACCGCTGGACCGGCGGCGATGCGGTTGAGCTGCATATCGAAGATGCGGCTTGGCCTGAGGGCGGTTGAGCGGCTAGCTTCCTGGCAACGCCCAATCCGACGGAGATCCTCACTCAATGACCATGACCCTCTACCACTGCTCGGGCGCGCGCTCGGTCAGGCCCTTGTGGACGCTGCTGGAAATGGGCGTACCGCATGAGTTGGTGACGCTGAAATTTCCACCGCGGGTGTTCGATAAGCAGTTCAAGGAGATCAACCCGCTGGGCACCGTGCCCTGCCTGATCGATGGTGATCTGAACCTGACCGAGAGCGGCGCTATCTGCCAGTATTTGGTGGACAAGTACGGCCCGAGCGATCTGGCTGTCGGGCGCGATGAGGCGGATTATGGGACGTATCTCAACTGGCTGCACCGCTCCGACGCGACGCTGACATTCCCACAGACCATCTTCTTTCGCTACACCGAATTGGAACCGGAGGAACGCCGCGTGCCGCAAGCCGCGGAGGATTACCGCGTCTGGTTCCTGGCCCGACTGCGGTCGGTTGAAAGTGCGCTGGAGGGGCGGGAGTATCTCTGCGCCGGCCGCTTCACCATCGCCGATATCGTCATAGCCTACGCTCTGTTCTTCGCCAAACGGCTGAAGATTGACGAAGCGTTCACCCCCAATATCCAACTTTGGTACGACCGCGTCACCGACCGTCCTGAATTTCGCGAGGCCATAAAATGAGCGACACAGAGCGCAGCAAACATTGCATCGTCATTGGCGTCGGTGCGGGCACTGGCCTGGCCACGGTCAAGCACTTTGCCGCCAACGGCTATCGCGTCTCGATGATCGCCCGCCATGCCGGCCGGTTGGAGACGTGGGAAGGTGAGATCGAAGGCACCAAGGGCTATGTCGCTGATATTGGCGAGACAGAGGCTTATTGCACCACCCTCCAGCGAATTGCAGACGAGCAAGGCACACCGGACGTCATCATCTTCAACGCAACGCTGGCGACGTTCGGCACTTATGAAGAGATCGCTATCGCCGATTTCGAGCGCAATTTCCGGGTGAATACGGCGGGCTTTTTGGCGACGGCGCAGACACTCTGCCCGGCTATGGTGGAGAATGGCGGCGGCGCTCTTATTTGCACCGGCAACACCGGCTCAATGCGTGGAAAGCCGCGTTTTGTTGGGTGGACTCCAACCAAGGCGGCTCAGCGGATGGTCGCCGAAGCTCTGGCGCGGGACCTGGGTCCGAAGGGTGTTCATGTTGGCTATGTGATCATCGATGCCGTCATCGACATGCCATTTGCTCGCCGCCGCTGGCCGGATCATCCGGACGAATTCTTCGCCAAGCCTGCTGATCTGGCGAGCGAAATCTATCATCTTGCCCACCAACCCCGCTCGGCCCAGACATTCCTGATGGAATTGCGCCCGTTCGGCGAGAATTGGTGAAGCGCGCCGTGAATGACTGCGGGCCTGGGGCCCTGGATGATTTGGAGGCACAGGTTCACCGGGATTTGATGCTGACGCAGCATCCAAACACTGCCTGGATGCCAACCCGGACCGGGCCCGACGGCAATCCTATGCTCGATGTTCTGATCGCCGGCGCGGGTCAGGGCGGCTTGGTGCTGGCGCATCAGCTGCAGCGGAACAGTGTCGATAACATCCTGGTGGTTGATCGCGCTGCGTATGGCAGCGAGGGCGTCTGGACCACCTATGCCCGCATGCACACGCTACGTTCACCAAAAGACTACACCGGCCCGGACCTGGGATTGCCGAGCCTGACCTATATCGCTTGGCACCAGGCCAAATACGGCAAAGACCATTGGGATGCGCTGGCTCTGATCGATAAGGACGATTGGAATGATTACCTGCTGTGGTATCGCCGCATTTTGAAACTTCCGGTGCAGAATGAGACCGCGCTGACCGGGATTGAGCCCGCTACTGACGCTCCAAACGGCGGCCTGCGCCTGACGCTAGAGACGCCTTCCGGACCGCGGATCGTATATGCGCGCAAGTTGGTTCTCGCGACTGGGCAGGACGGCACCGGGCAATGGTGGATGCCGGACTTCATCCGCCGACTACCACCTAACCTGCGGGCCCATGCGGCCGATGAGATCGATTTTGCTGCGCTAAAAGGCAAAACAGTTGCAGTGCTCGGGGCAGGTGCTTCGGCTGCCGATAACGCTGCCTGCGCCTTGGAAGCTGGCGCTGCGACAGTCACGATGTATGTGCGCCGCGAGAAAATGCAGCGAATCCAGCCGTATCGCTGGCTGACATTTGCTGGCTTCCTCAACCATGTGCGCGACCTGCCGGATGAATGGCGCTGGCGCTTCATGAGCTATATTCAGGGCCTGCGCGAAAGCATTCCACAGGGCACCTATGACCGCATGCGCGCTCATCCGAATTTCTCGATCCGCATGGGCTGTCCGTGGCTGGACGCGAAGGCCATGGATGACCGTGTCTTGATCACAACGCCAGGTGGAGAGGTTGCGGCTGACTTCATCATTTGCGGCACTGGCATTGATGTCGACTTCTCCGCTCGCCCGGAACTGGCACCCTTTGCCAGCAAAATCGCAACGTGGTCCGACCGCTATACCCCGCCGGCGGAAGAGGCAGATGGGCGGCTAGGCCGCTTCGCCTACCTCGATGCTAATGGCGCATTTGTTGAAAAGTCGGCTGGCGATGCGCCCTGGTTGGCAGACATTCACGACTTTACCATCGGCGCAACAATCAGCCTTGGGCCAAGCGGTTGTTCGATCAATGGCATGAAGGCTGCAGTACCCATGCTGGCTGCCAGTATTACCCGCGGTCTGTTCCGGGCAGATGCAGCGCATCATTGGCAATCCCTGCTAGACTACGACACACCGGTCTTTGAGCCTGCGAGCGATGATCCGCTCGTTACTGACGGAGGAATTTGATGACCCAGACTATTACGATCGACACCGGCGCAACCACCCTGCTCTGCGAAATCCGAGAGCGGGTGGCGATCATCACACTCAATCGCCCAGAGATGCGTAACGCCATGGGGGACGAGATTACGCCCTATATTCGGGAGCAAATCCGTGATCGTGGCCGTGACGATCGCGTCGGCGCTATCGTGCTAACCGGTGCTGGCACCGCATTCTGCGCCGGCGGCAATGTGAAAGGTATGGGTGCGAACCGCGGCCAGACGATGACCCCTGCCGAGCGCATCGCTGACCTGAAAATCCGCGAACGTGGCCTCACCGGCGCACTCCGCGCCGTGCGCAAGCCCACCATCGCTGCGCTGCCGGGTGCAGCAGCTGGTGCCGGCATGGCGCTAGCACTCGCCTGCGACGTGCGTATCGCAGCGGAGAGCGCCTTTCTGACCACAGGCTATCGTAATGTGGCTCTGCCGGGCGATTATGGTGTTGCCTGGATGCTGAGCCAACTGGTCAACACCGCCAAAGCGCGAGAGCTGATGTTCACCGCCGCGCGTGTGCAGGCCGCAGAAGCCTTGGCCCTAGGCCTCGTCAATCGCGTCGTGCCGGATGCAGGGTTGCAGGAGACGGCGTTCGACTGGGCGCGTGAGATGGCGAATGGCCCTGCAGCTGCGATGGCAGCCATGAAGGACAATCTGGACGACGCTCCGCACATCACCTTCACCGAAGCCCTGGATCGTGAGGCTGAGCGCCTTGTGCCGGTGTCCGCCCATCCCGATCATAAAGAAGCCGTGCAGGCGTTCATTGAAAAGCGCAAGCCGGTGTTCAATCAGGGATAGCGAGAAGAGTTAAGCCTGACCGGCAGCGCCTGACAGTGCTGCCGGATCGACACCCAACGCCGCGAGTGCCTGGGTCCATTTCAGGTCAAGATCAAAGCTGAACAGGATGTCATCGTCGGCATCGGCGATCAGCCAACCGTTCGCCTGTATTTCGCTTTCCAACTGGCCTTCTGCCCATCCAGCATAGCCCAAGGCCAACAAGCGCTTGCGCGGCCCGCCGCCCTCGGCGATGGAGCGCAATATCTCGACGGTTGCAGTCATCGCCACAGAGTCGGTGACCTCAATCGAGCCGTCCTGGAAATAGTCGTGACTGTGCAGCACAAACCCACGCCCGGTCTCGACCGGCCCGCCATTATGGACGGGAAGTGCGGTAATCGTCGATTCTTCAATACCCAACTGGTCCAGCAGGTCGTCGAACGAGATATTATCGGCCTCTTTGTTGACAACCAGGCCCATCGCCCCTTCTTCGCCATGGGCGCACAGAAATACGACCGTACGGGCAAAGCGTGAGTCGCCCATATGCGGCATCGCGATCAGAAAGCGGCCAGCCAGCGTCGCGGATTCGTCTGTAGGTTGCTGCGTCATT
>Ga0055584_100002152_pt1 | contig 19465 bp, 17 predicted proteins | sample OSDHelmetaG_FD_58716 | JGI IMG/M metagenome (GOLD analysis project Ga0055584, IMG submission 58716) | Pelagic marine sediment microbial communities from the LTER site Helgoland, North Sea, for post-phytoplankton bloom and carbon turnover... | ecosystem: Environmental > Aquatic > Marine >... | reverse complement strand
ATATCACCTAGCCCCGGGGGCATGTCGATGATGAGGAAATCGAGTTCCTCCCAGCGCGTGATGGCGAGCAATTCGATAAGGGCATTGGACGCGTCTGCGCCGCGCAGCGGGGCCGGTCGCGCGCCGGTAAAATGAGCGATAGACATAAAGTGGATACCCTGTGTCACGGGGGCGAGTATGCCGAAATCTTCGTCGGGTAACTCGGTTTTGGCCCCGAGTACGATGTGGGCACAGGGGCCCGTAAAGTCGAGGTCGAGCAGACCCACGCGCAGGCCGCGCCCGGCTAGGTCTAGGGCGAGTGTAGCAGCGACCAGGCTCTTGCCAATGCCACCTTTGCCACCGGAGGTGGCGAGTATGCGGTCAATGGGCTTTAGGCGGCGTTCAATGACCGCTAGGCGTGGGTCCACCGTTACACTCCTTCTATGCGCGCAATGGATACTCCCCGGCCCTTACTCACGGCAAAGTCTGGGCTCTGACAGGTCGGGCAATGGATAAAGGTATGGGCTAACTCGGGGATGAAGTGGATGGCTTCGGACTCCGTTTCGTCGAGGTCTGTTAGCGCTTCTTGAAAGGGGAATTCACTGCCGCAGGCTCGACAGCCGAAGACGGCCTCTTCCGTTTCAATCTCAAAGGTGGCGCTTGCGAGAAGCCCCGGTCCTTCGGGGCTAACCTGATCTATAGACTGAGCAAAAAGAGCTGCTTCGATCTGCTGGAGCTGGCCAATACGCACTACTACTTTGTCTACGCGCTGCATGCGGCGCTCCTCAGCGGCTTTGAGGGCGGTTGCGACGACGCCTTCAGCCAAGGCCCATTCGTGCATGATGCTCTCCCTAATATATTTAGCGCAATATATGTGCCTAATGGCGGTGTATCGTTGTTTTAAGCGCCCGGTAGATATATGCGGAAGCAGCTGCCGGCAGCCGCTGCGCTTTCTAGTTCGAGCTGTCCGCGCCAGCGTTCTACGAGCGTTTGCACGATTGACAATCCCATGCCCGTGCCTACTTCGCCGCTGGCTTTGGCAGCCTGCGTTCGATAAAAACCTTGGAATACGCGTTCGCGATCGGCGTCGCTGATGCCGATGCCACTGTCGCGGACCTCGGCACAAATGCGGCCGTCGCCCGAGTATTTGGCGCTAAAGTGCACGCGGCCCCCGACCGGTGTGTATTTGACGGCATTATCGAGCAAATTAGAGAAAATATGACGTATGTCATCTTCTTGGGCAATAATATTTATCTCTTGTGGTACGTCTATTTGCAGGTCTATCTGTTTGGATTCAGCTCGTTGGCGTGCCGTTTCGATTGCTGCTTGTAGGCTAGCTAGTAGCGGCACGCGTACACCCTCCCGTGACTTAGATGGATGCTGAGCGGCCGCCAGCGTAAGCAGATCGTTGATCATATGGAGACTTTCGCGTACGCGGCGCTGGCTGCGCGCGACTAATTCGCTCTGCTTTTCGGCGAGCGGGCCGGCGTAGCTCAGGGCATCTAATAGGCTCTGTGTGGCCGCGAGCGGCGAGCGCAGTTGGTGGTGTGTGAGGCGGGCGAAGGCGATCCGTTCGTCGCTGAGCACCTGTAGCTCGGCATGGGCGCGTGCATTACCTATGGCAACGGCACCGAGATTGGCCAAATTTTTGAGAAAGCGCTCCTCCCATTCTGTAAAGTGGTGCGGCCGACTAGAGTAGATCCGCAGTAGGCCGAGTGGGCGACCGGAGGCGGGCAGTGGCACCGAGAGCATGGAACGAATACCCTCGCGCTGTGCCTCCTGCGGATATTGGATACGCGTTTCGGTGGAGACGTCGAAAACCTGAACCACCTGACCTTGAAGCACTTGTGTGTCGAGTGTGCTCTGCTCCGTGCCCTTGTCGAGATAGGCGGCACTCAGTCCGTAGGTGCTGGCTATTTGTAACTCGTTGGATTCGGCGTTGAGCAGGCGAATGGAACAGGCTGTATGATGTAGTAGCCGGGCGCTGTTTTCGGCGATTAAGGAGAGGACTCGATCTAGATCCAGCGTCGATCCGAGTGCCTGTCCTACTTGGTAGAGTACTTCCAATTCGCGACAGGAGCGTTCGAGTTCGTTTTCCGAAGTGGTTAATGCCTCTTCTTTGCGTCGCAGTGGACTGGTGATCGAAGTGGCGAGGAAGGCGGTCACGACGAGGAATACATTAAGGGCTAACCAACTGGTATAGAGCAAGTGGGGGCCGCCGGGCAGGTCGTAGTAGAAATCGACGGGGACCGGGTAGCGCATACCGCGAACCTCGGCCAGGGCTAGCAGGCCGGAAAGGAATGCGGCGACAAGAACCTGCGCGTAACAGGCGCGGCGCGACAATAGAATGGCGCCGATAATGATGTGAAAAGCAAACGCCAATACGACGGGACTGCGAATGCCGCCAGCGTGGTAGGCCAGGGCCAACAAGGCAATCCAGTCGAGGCCGATTTGCGCGTAGACAAAGCGGTAATAGACACTGATGGCAACGCGCCCCGATTGCAGCGGACGCGCGGTCAATGCAAATAGGAGATTATAAGCGGCTACAGCTATGCCCGTCAGGTAGAGTGGCTGTGGCAGGAGCGGTAGGCCCATCAGTGTAGTGGCTGCCCAAGTCGCTATGATTATACTGCCGGCAGCCAGCCAGCGCAGGCGGATGAACCACGCCAGGCGTTCCTGTACTTCGCGCTCCAGGGGAATGGGGCCCCTGGCTTGGTTGGGGGCATCCATGGCCTGGGTTTGCCTAGTCCAATTTGGCGCGCAATAGCGCCAACAGGCTCTCGCTGTCGAAAGGTTTTTGTAGAATGCCACTCAGGCCAAGTTCACCGGCGTCGATCGTGTTGTGCAGGTGGTCGCCGGTTGAACTCAACATATAGATCGGCGCTTTATTGCCGAGGGCTTTGAGTTCTTTGACGAGGTTTGTACCGGCATCCACTTCCTCCATCATGAGGTCGCAAATGACCAAGTCTGGAGGTGCTTCGCGATAGGATCTTAGTCCCTCTTCGGCACTTTCTGCTTGGTGGACAATATAGTCGTTGGCCTCTAATACTATGCGTAGGAATTCTAGTATATCGGCATCGTCGTCGACGCATAGGATCACGCGCTCTGCGTTTGGCATAGCAGGTCTCCTTTGGAGGCTGGCGCCCGTTGATCGCATGGCTGGGCGAATGTGCAATGATTGGTCTGGTCGGTGTTGGCCAAGCGATCTAATTCGCCGCGCCTCAGTGCGGGCTCGATGACTTTGAGTGCCATCTGTATATTGCCAAGAGCGCCGCTGCTTAGATGTTCGCCAAAGGCATTGAATACATAGCCGCGTATCCCGAGGGCAAACCCCTTGGTCGCGGCGCCGAAGAGTTCAGAGGCGAGAGCAAGTAGGGCCGTGGGTTCGACGCTATGGCTACTAAAGCTGAGTGCGGGCTGCGGGGTTAGTCGCTCGACAAAATAGGGCTCGGGGCCGGATACTGCGGCATCGATAAAGAGCACTTCTCGATACTCGGCAATGGCAGCAGCGTGTTCAACACTGAGCTGGTAGTCGACATCTATCTCGATGCCGGGCAGCTGCATTTTCTGTAACTCTTTTGCAAAAGCAGCACCTATACCGTCGTCTAGACGACCTGGATTGCCGTAGCAAATGACCAATGTGCGAGACATAGTATTTACCCTTTGGAGCGCTGGTCGAGCATGGCACCCGCGCTGTCGTAGAGCTCGATGCTCAGGGGCATTTGCCCCATGGCATGGGTGGCGCAAGATAGGCATGGGTCATAGGCGCGAATAGCGACCTCGACGCGATTGAGCAGGCCTTCCGTAATCTCGACGCCGGAGAGATGGTCTTCGGCTACCTTCTGCACGGCTCGGTTCATCGGCTCGTTGTTGCTCGTGGTCGAGACGATGAGGTTAGCCATCTCGATGCGGTCGTCGTCGCCGACAATATAGTGGTGAAAAAGCGTGCCGCGCGGCGCTTCGATAATGCCGACGGTTTCGCGCCGGCGCTCGCCTTGGACGACGAGGTCTTCGCCCTGCAGGTCTTCGTCGTGCAAGAGGCGCTGAATCGTTTCGGTCGAATGCAACAATTCTATCATACGCGCCCAGTGATAGGCCATGGTGATTTGGTTTGGTTTGCCGTCTGTAAGTGCCATAAATTCTTTGCGCGCTGCTTCGGCTTCGGGTGTATCAAAGGAGTCGCAGTTGTTGATCCGTGCCAGCGGACCGACGCGATACCACCCTTTTTCGGGACCCAGCGATTTGATAAAGGGGAATTTCATATAGGTCCAGTTGCGCACTTCTTCCTGGAAATAGTCGGCGTATTCTTGGTTGTCGACGTGGTCAAAGATGGTATTGCCTTCGATGTCTCTAGCGCGCAGACCGCCGTCGTAAATATCGTAGGCCCCGTCGGGACGGACTAACGATAGATGGCTGGACTCAAAGGAACCAAAGGGGGCCAATTCCTCTACGTGTTCAATGGTGTAGTCGCGGGCAATGGCCAGCGCGCCGCGGCTCCACTCCATCATCTGGTCGATCTCGGCGAGAAAAGTGTCGCGCAATTCGATAGAGAGGTTTTTGTTGATACCGCCGGGAATAGCGCCGGTGCCGTGAATTTTTTTTCCGGCCGTGGCCTTTATTATTTCCTGGCCATATTTGCGCATGAGTACGCCTTGTTTAGCCAACTCTGGAAATTTCTGCGCCACGCCGATGACATTGCGAATAGCCACGTCGGCGTCAAAACCGAAGAGTAGGTCGGGCGAGCACAGGTGGAAAAAGTGCAGCGCATGCGACTGCAAGAACTGCCCGTGATGCATGAGCAGCCGCATCTTGAGGGCAGTGGGCGTCAACTGCTCGCCGCCGACGATGCGATCCATGGCCTTGGCGGCGGCGAGATGATGGCTCACGGGGCAGATGCCGCAGAGGCGCTGCACCAATACGGGCACTTCCCAAAAGGGCCGTCCCTGGATGAAGCGCTCGAAGCCGCGAAATTCGACGATGTGCAGACGCGCCTGTTGGACGCGCGATTCTTCGTCGAGTAGGATCGTCACTTTGCCGTGTCCCTCAACGCGAGTCACGGGTTCTATGGTGATTTTCTGGGAGGGGGCTGTAGCGGTCACGGGACCATTCTCCTGGCTAGTATTTAGTCGTATTTGATCATGCCGTAGGGCAGTGCGATTTCTTTGCCACCGAGCAGGGCGGTCAGCGCCTGCCATAGGGCGTCAGCTGAAGGCGGGCAGCCCGGAATATGATAGTCCATCTTTACCACTTCGTGGCAAGGGTAGACTTTGTCCAAGAGCAGTGGGATTTCTGGGTCGTTGGGGATTTTTCCCGACGGATTATAGACGGTGGGGCCGTTGCGATAGGCTTCATCGAAGCATTCTTGCAAGGGGACGGTGTTGCGCATGGCCGGCACGCCGCCCATCGTTGCGCAGTCGCCGAACGATATTAAAACATCGCAGTTTTCGCGAAAGTCGCGCAGCACTTCGACATTGTGTTCGTTGCAGCAGCCTCCCTCGATGAGGCCGACGGCGCAGCGCTGACTGAATTCCTTGATATCGTCGATGGGTGATTTGTGGAACTCGATCAACTCTATCAGCTCTAAGATGCGCTCGTCGATATCGAGTATGGACATATGGCAGCCGAAACAGCCGGCCAGCGATGTAGTGGCAACGAGTGGTTTTGTCTGCGTAGTCATGGTCTATTCCCTCAGGTTTTTTTCGCCGCCTATTGCTGTTCTAACGCTGGTTGTTGTTCTGAATTATTTTTTTCTAGGTCGCTGCCGATGGGCTCGACATCGTATAGGCGTTCACCTACGGGCACCGCGAAGCCAGTATGCCGGCGCAGGATTGCGCCAACGGGGCAGATGTCGATGGCTTTGTCTGCCGATTGGAGGTCGGTGTCGGCTAAGTTCGCACTGGCGTTGATGCCGATGCTCTTGTCGATGCCGCGGCCGACGAATTGGAAGACACTTTTGCCATCGAGGTCTTTTGAGGCGCGCACGCAGCGGGCGCAGAGCACGCAGCGGTTGCGATCGAGAAAAACATTTGGATGCGATGCGTCGACTGTGCGCTGGGGGGCGAGGTAGGGGAATTGTGGGGCAGTGACCCCGTAGCGATAGGCCAAGGCCTGCAACTCGCAGTTGCCGCTCTTTTCGCAAAACATGCAGAAGTGGTTGCCTTCGACAAAGAGCATTTCTAATAAGTCGCGGCGCATCTGCTGTATTTTTTCGCTGTCGTTCTCGACGATGGCGCCCTCGGCGATGGGCTGGGTGCACGCCGCTTCGGGGCGGCCGTTGACCAGTACCGTGCAGATGCGACAGGCGCCGTAGGGTTTTAGGTCTTTGTGTGCGCACAGGCGCGGCACGTAGACGCCGGCCTCTTCGGCCGCCTGCATGATGGTCTGGTCTGCCCGGCCTTGTACTTCTTTGCCATCGAGCACAAAGTGGATGGTATTGCTCATGGTATCCTCCTCGCTAGCGCGTGGGCGCTGGTATGCGCCCGACTATGCGCCCGGCTTCAGCGCGCGCGGTTTCTAAGTCAAAACCGGGTTGGAAGCCGTTGTCCGTCTGGGTTAAGCGATCTTCGTAGAGCGCCGGAAAATTTTCCAGCGTAGTAAGGATGGGATTGGGCGAAGTCTGGCCCAGTCCGCACCTGCTCGTAGTTTTTATAGTGCTACAGAGTTGCCGCATTTGCTCGATATCAGCGCGCGTCGCGCGCCCGGCGATAATTTTTTCAATGCTCTTTTTTAGCAGGACATTGCCGACGCGACACGGGGTGCAATAGCCGCAGCTCTCCTCGACAAAGAATTCCATATAGGCATCGACCACTTCGAGCAGATCTCGTTCGGGGCCAAATACGACGATGGCACCGCCAGTGGCTAATTCGTCGTAGCATATGGCGCTATCATAGGCATCGGGGCCGACCATCTGGTCGCCGCTGGGGCCGCCGACCTGGACGGCAGTGGCATCGGTGGCACCGGCCATCTCCAAAACGTCGCGCAGCGATATGCCGAAGGGGACTTCGTAGACGCCGGGCTGTTTGCAGTCGCCCGATATGCTCAAGAGTTTGGTGCCGGTGCTGGCCTGCGTGCCGAGCTGTGCAAAGAAGGCGGCGCCGCGTTCTACGATGCGCGCCACGCAGCACAGCGTCTCGACATTGTTGACGGAAGTTGGTCGGCCGAGATAGCCTTCTATCGCCGGGAAGGGCGGGCGGTTGCGCGGGTCGCCGCGCAGGCCTTCACAGGAGTTGATAAGTGCCGTTTCGGCGCCGCAAATATAGGCGCCGGCCCCCATCTGAATGCGTATGTCAAAATCAAAGCCCGCTTTGCCGGCGACATTTTTTCCGAGCAGGCCGCAGGCGCGGCGCTGGCTGAGAACGTCTTCGAGGAAGGGCTCTAAGTAGGCGTATTCGCCGCGCAGATAGACGATGCCTTCGCTGCCGCCTAGGGCGTAGCCGCCGATCGTCATGCCCTCAAACATTAGGTCGGGTCTTTCGGTGAGAATGACGCGATCCTTGAAGGTGCCCGGTTCGCCTTCGTCGGCGTTGCAAATCATATAGCGCGTGTCCCCGGGTGCCGCGCGTGTAAATTCCCACTTCATGCCGGTGGGAAAACCCGCGCCGCCGCGACCGCGCAGGCGCGATGTCTTGATGCTGCGAATGATCTCAGCCGGGCTCATAGAGAGCGCTTTTTTTAGCGCTTTGCCGGATTCAAACGGGGCAAAGATTATGGGCCCTTCGCGGCGGATGCAGTTGCGCACCATGGATTGGACTAGCGCGTGGGTATTATTGCCATCGCCCAACTTTTCGATCAGGCGCTGGGGATCCATATGTTCTTTGAGATCGCGAACGATGCGCCGGGCTTTGTCGGTAGATAGTTCGGTTACGACGACATCGTTGACTAGCGCGGCCGGAGCTTGGTCGCTCATGCCCATACAGGCCGTATAGGTGAGGCTAATGCGACCATCGGCGGTGGTCTCGCCGGGTTGGATGCCCAGCTCTGCGGCGAAGACGGCTGCTACTTCGTCGCCACCGTGGAAGCGATCGACAATGTCGTTGCATAGGCGGATCACAATATCGCCCGTGCGCTCTTGGGAGAGGAAGGCATAAAAGGAGACGAAGCTCTCGACTTCGACGCGTGGCATGGCGAGTGCGGTGGCTATGATATCCATCGCTTCGGGGGCGACGCAGTGAAAGCGATGCTGCACGGCGCGCGCTATATCCATCAAGCGATGGGGATCGTTGCCGAACTCTCGACAAATAGTTTGAACGGCAGTTGTTAGAGAATTACTCATAGTTATTTCCCTTGTCAGGCCATTGAGGTGGCCTAGGAACTGCGAAGGAAAATGGCGAGGGGGGCATTAAAGCAATAGCAAAAACCGCACCTGCAGTACAGGCGAATGACCCGGTTTAAACGATGCTAGATTCGGCTTGCTAAATTGGCAGAGAAGCGGGGAATATAAAAAGGCAAGAGAATGGGGAAAAACGCGATATAGGGGGTGGATCAGTACGTCAAAAAAAATTTATAAAAAATAGTCAAAGTAGACCAAGCGAGACGGTGGCGACCTGGTCCAGGGGTGAGATAATGATCAAAATGGGGCTCGAATGTCTCAGCCTGTTTTTTTTGAGATATATACGCCTCATTATTGCCTTAATAAGACGAGCATATCACACTCTGTGCACATTGCGCACGCGACTTCGTTAGGGGGTATCTCGTTCTATTGCCGCTATGATTTGCCCCAGGGCTATGCCTCCGTCATTGGGGGGAATGCGCTGGGGCCAATAGGGTGTAAAACCTTCGCTGCGCAGACGTTCAATGCTGCGTTCGCAGAGATACTTGTTTTGAAAGCAGCCGCCGCTGAGCACGACCTTCTGCTCTCCGGCTAGGTGGGCGATTGCGATCATGGCCTCGACTAGGCCGTTGTGAAAGCGGGCGGCCATGCGGGCGGTGGACACGCCCATTTCTATATCGTCTATGAGTTGTATGGTTAGCGGTTGCCAGTCCACGATATAGGCCGTATCCGCGGGGTCTCTTATCGTTACTTCGTAACTTTCTTCAACGTCTTTCTCGATGGCAAACTCAAGCGCCATGGCCGCCTGTCCTTCGTAGTTGCTTTGTTGGTGGATATCGAGCAGGGCGGCAACGGCGTCAAATAGACGGCCAGCGCTCGAGGTGAGCGGTGTATTGATGCGCTGTTCCAACGCGCGTTGAATGACTGTTTTTTCCTGTCGAGAAAAAGCGCGTAGAGCAGCGAGTTCGCCGTGGTCAAAGAGTGCGGTTCCCCAGATCTCGTAGAGTAGGCCAAGGGCGGCGCGACGCGGTTCGCGCGCGGCGCGGTCGCCACCGGGTAAGGGGAACGTGCGCAGGTGGGCGAAGCGGTCGAAGCGGTCCTGGTCTACGCGTAGAAACTCGCCGCCCCACGCGGTGCCATCGAGGCCATAGCCGGTGCCGTCCCAGGATATGCCTAGGGCGCTGCCCGTCAATTCGTTTTCGGCCATGCAGGCGAGTGTGTGTGCGTAGTGGTGCTGTACGGCAACGACGGGCAGTCCGCTCTGCTGCGCGTGGCGAGTGGACAGGTAGTCTGGATGCAGGTCGCAAGCGGCGCGTTGGGGTTTTATGGCGCAGAGCGTTTGTAGGTCGGCCATGACGCGGCGAAAATTTTCAAATGCGGTTCGCGTTTCGAGGTCGCCGATGTGCTGGCTGATAAAGGCGTGTGTTCCGGAGGCGATGGCGACGGAATTTTTGAGATGGGCACCGACGGCGACGAGGGGGTCTGTGGGCTCTGGCAGCAATATGGGCAGCGGTGCGTAACCGCGCGCTCGGCGCAGCACCATTTCGCGCCCCGCCACTAAGCGCGCGATCGAATCGTCGACGGGGCGGCGGATGGGGCGGTTGTGCACGAGGAAGAGATCGGCGATGGGGCCGAGCACCGTCAGTGCTTCTCGTTCGTCGATGCAGATCGGCTCGTCGCTGCGATTGCCGCTGGTCGCCACAACGGCATGGCCGACCTCGCGCATGAGTAGGTGGTGCAGGGGCGTACTCGGCAGCATGGCGCCGATACTGGGGTTTGCGGGGGCGACCCCTGCGGCTAGCTGGTCGCGGCCTTTGCGCGCGAGTAGTGTAATCGGTGCTTCGGGCGACTGCAACAAACGCGCTTCGAGTGGCGATACATAGCAGTCTGCCTCTATGGCATCCAGGTTGGGATAGAGCAGGGCAAAGGGTTTCTCCTCGCGATTTTTGCGCCGGCGCAGACGCAAGACGGCCTCTTGGCTGCGGGCATCTACCATTAGGTGAAAACCACCGAGACCCTTTACGGCGACAATGGCGCCGCTGCGCAGCGCGTCGGCCGCAGCCAAAAGGGCTTCGTTATTTTGGGATAGAGTTTGCCCTTGGCCATCCCACAATTCGAGGTGGGGGCCGCAGTGCGGGCAGGCGTTGGGTTGGGCGTGAAAGCGGCGATCGCGTGGGTTCTCGTACTCTGCGCGACAGGTGTCGCACAGGGCAAAATCTTTCATGGTCGTATGGGTGCGGTCGTAGGGCAAGGTCTCAATGATCGTATAGCGCGGCCCGCAGTGCGTGCAGTTGGCAAAGGGGTAAAGAAAGCGGCGGTTACCGGGATCGAGCACTTCGTCCAGACAGGCTGGACAGGTGGCTATATCGGGTAGAATGAGTGCGGTAACGGGGCCGTTCTCGTCGCTGGGGCGGATGGTGAAGTGGGCGTGGCCGACGGCTTCGAGCCAGGAGGGTTCGATACCGTGAATGGCCGCGTGCGGTGGTTTGTCGTTTTGCAAGCGCAGCAGAAAGGCCTCGAGCTGCGGTCGCTGCCCTTCGACCTCGATCGCGACGCCTTGGCTGGAATTGTTGACCCAACCCCTAAGCCGGAGTTCGGTGGCTAGGTTGTAGACGAAGGGGCGGAACCCGACTCCCTGCACTAGGCCGCGCACGAGCAGGCGCAGGCGTTCGTTGGTGTGCGGCATGGGCGGTGTTGTCTCCTGGCAAATCGCCGCAGAAAATAGGTGCTGGCGTTTTTATTTTTTGTATGAATTTCTAAAATTCGTTATAAATTGAGCACTAGTATATTTGGACGCCACTCCGAGTTTTAACTCAGAGAAAACGATATGCAAAAGATAGTCGAAGATTTACTCGAACGCGCCGATATCCGCGTCGGCGACGACCGGCCTTGGGATATCCAAGTGCACGACGCGCGTTTTTTCGATCGCGTCGTCGCAGGGGGGGTGCTGGCGCTTGGCGAGTCCTATATGGATGGATGGTGGACATGCCAAGCGGTGGATCAATTTGTCTACAAGGCTTTTGTCGGGCGCATTAACGCGCGGATTATGCCGCTCAATCATAAGCTGCTGCTGCTAAAATCAAAACTCTTTAATCGTCAAACCAAGAGCAAGGCTAGGGAGGTCGCAGACCATCACTACGAGCTGGATGCCAATTTGTTTATGGCATTCTTAGACCCGTATAACCAGTATACCTGCGGTTATTTTAAAGATACGGACGATCTCAATGTAGCGCAGGAACAGAAACTCGACCTGATTTGCCGGAAGCTGATGTTGAAACCGGAAGACCGAGTCTTGGACATCGGCTGCGGTTGGGGTGGTTTTGCCAAGTTTGCCGCCGAGCGCTACGGCTGTCACGTCACGGGTATCACTATTGCAGATGAGCAGCTGCAATATGCGCGGAAGTTCTGTGCGGGGCTGCCCGTAGACATAGTAAAATCGGATTACCGCGACCACCGCGGCACCTATGACAAGGTGATGGTCTGCGGCATGATCGAGGCGGTGGGGCACAAGAACTACCGCACCTTCATGGAGGTGGTTCACCGCAACCTAAAGGATGGCGGCCTGTTTCTCTTGCATACGATTGGTCGGCATCGAGCGGGCAACTCGACGGACCCGTGGATTGACAAGTATATCTTTAGAAACGGCATGGTGCCATCGGCGACGCAATTAACGGCGGCGGCCGAGCGGCTCTTTGCGCTCAACGATTGGCATAGCTTCGGCAGTTATTACGATCCGACGCTGATGGCCTGGCAGCAAAACTTCGCGCGCAATTGGGACCAGCTCAAAGATCAGTACAACGAGCGTTTCTATCGTATGTGGAACTACTATCTCCTCAGCTGTGCCGGCAGTTTTCGCGCCAACAAAAAGCAGCTGTGGCAGCTTGTCTTTGCCAAGCGGCGCGGGGCAAAGGCCGGTTATGAGAGCGTGCGCTAAACGTCGGCGCGCCGCGTATTGTCGACGAGCTGTTGGCGCGTAGTTTCTAGACGCTGTGCCGTGACTTGGACTAGGCGGCGCAGCAGTTCGTAGCCTAGGTCGGGGTGGTTGTCGCATAGGTCGCGCAGCTTCTTTGCCTCTAGGGCAACCGTGCGCGAAGCCTCTAGGGCACGGGCGTCGAAGCGCCAGCTATAGGGTGGTACAAACCAAGACCAACCGAGGATCTCGTCGGGATCGACGGCCTGTACGGCAACGCCGCTGGTCTCGAGCACAATGCGCCCGTGCAATACTAAGTGAAAATACTCCGTTCGTTCCCCTTGTTGTCCCAGGTGCTCGTTGCTTTCAAAGTGCTGGTATTCGGCACAGGAAGCTAGTCGATGTAGGTGGTCTTCCGTCAGCCCCTTAAAAAAAATGTGCTGGCCGATCGTTGCGGCTAGCTCCTGCGTTTCTTCCGCGCTCATGCGATTTCTCCTTTGTTATTCTTAAAGAATATAACAGCAAAGTATAGACCATCCCATAGCAAGAGACTGCCTCGGCCTATAGGACTCTCGTGACCCGGTGGTCTCGAAGTAGCTAGCTAAAATGGGACGATTCGGTCCCGATCTGCGTATGGAATAGAGGGTAACTCTACTTATTGGACTGCCAATGGGGTGTGGCACGTATTTTGCCAAGACATTGCTCAAGGTTGAAAAGTGAGATCGAGAGATGAACGGGGTGTTCAACGAAATGGGCAATATCACCGCAATTGAGGGGCAAATGAATCTAGAGCAGGACGGCCTGTTACTAGTAGATTTCTGTGCTCCTTGGTGTGATGTATGCCAAGTCACTTGGACGTTGAGTGAGGGACTCGCCGAATACTATGAGGGCAGTCTGAAGCTGTGTCACGTAGATGTAGATGTGTATCCAGAACTGGCGGCTCGTTTCCGCGTGCGCACCGTGCCTACCTTGGCGCTGTTGCGGGGTGGGGAAGTGGTAGAGCGGTTTGTGGGGGTTACGACGAGGGAAAAGGTGTGCGCGGCTGTGGATAGGGCATTGGAGGCGTAGGGGCGCATCGATGGGAGTTGAGCCGAGAAGGGGGTGCGATTTTCATCGCGCCCCCTTCTTTTATAGTGCATTCTGCACGGCGTCTAAGAGCTCTGTTACGGCGAAGGGTTTTAACAGAACGGGAATCCCCTCGGCCTGCACGTGTGTCCAATCTTTTTTTTCATCCATATAACCCGTCATCAGCAGCATGGGTAATCCGGCGTGTTTCTGGCGCAGGTCTAAGAGCCATTCTGTCCCCCTGCCATCGGGCAGGGCGACGTCGCTGATGAGCATGTGAAAATTCCCATCCTCGCGGCGAAATAGCGTGCGTGCCTCGGCCAGCGTCGCGCAGGGGAAAACGGCATAGCCTTGGTCGATGAGCACGCGCATGGCGCGGTCGAGTAGGTCGGGTTGGTCCTCTAACAAGAGCAGGCGTTCGCCGCGACCGCGTTCGCGCGCCGTAGTGGGGACGTGTGTCGGCAGGCTTTTCGCGTCGGATTCTTGCGATAAAATGGGCAGATAGAGTGAAAAGGAGCTGCCTTTTGCGGGGGTGCTTTCGAGTTGGATCCAACCTTCGTGTGCCTCGACAATTCCGTAGACGACCGACAGGCCCAACCCCGTGCCCTTGCCGACTTCTTTCGTCGTAAAGAAGGGCTCAAAAACGCGCCGGCGCACGGCCTCGTCCATTCCCGTGCCGGTGTCGCTGACCTCCAGGCGGACGAAGCGACCGGGGCGCGCCTGCGAGTGATGGCGGCAATAGACCTCGTCCACCATTACATTACAAGTGGCCAAGCGCAGGGAACCCCCTTCGGGCATGGCATCGCGGCTGTTGATGGCCAAGTTGAGTACGACTTGGTCCATATTGCCGGGGTCGGCGTTGATGGTCCATAGTCCTTCTTCCAAATCCATTTCTACGACGATGCATTCGCCCAAGAGGCGGTCGAGCATTTTCTGTAGCTCGTGCATCTGTCCGTTGAGGTCGAGCGGCTGGCGCTCGATCTGCTGGCGGCGACTAAAGAGCAAGAGTTGGCGCGTTAGGTTGGCGGCGCGCAGAATGATTTTGCGGATTTTGAGCAGGTCTTCGCGCAGCTCTTCTTCTTCGCGCACGGCCAGCATCATATCGAGGTCGAAGAGCACAATGCCTAGCTGGTTGTTGAAGTCGTGGGCGACGCCTCCGGCCAGCTGTCCTACGGACTCCATTTTCTGTGCCTGCACGAGCTGTGCTTCCAACTGCTTGCGCTCGGTGATATCGCGCACGATGCCGGTGAACATGCGCTTGGTTCCCTGATTGAACTCGCTGACGGCCAGGTCGAGGGGAAAGGTGGTACCGTCTTTGTGCTGGCCCGTTACTTCGCGTCCTATGCCTATTATTTTTGCGTTGCCCGTTGCCAAATAATTGTGCAGGTAGCTGTCGTGTTCTTCGTGGTACGGCGCGGGCATAAGGCAGTTGATATTCTGCCCGACGACTTCGTTCGCGGCGTAGCCAAATATTTTTTCGGCGGCGCGGTTGAACGATTCTATATGACCGTGCTCGTCAATCGTGATAATGCCGTCTACCACATTTTCGAGCGCGGACTGATAGCGCAGGTCGGCGCCGACTGATAGTGCCTGTTCGTCGCCGTCTGCCTGGGCTTGCTCGTCGCGTTGGTGCAACTGGCTGCGCAGAGCCTGTAGCTCCTCTATGAGCGCTTCTTTTGTTTTTTCTTCGTCTTGCATACGCCCTTTCTTAGCTGGCTAGGCGCAGGCGCGCCCAGCGGGTGTGGGTGATATTTTGTTTTGTGCACCAGTACCAGACTAATAGGTCGCCGTCTGCCAGCTGCACACCGCCGGGTTTGCCAAAGGCAATGAGCAGGTGTTCGGCGAGGAAATTTTCACTCTGCGCCGTCGCTAGCGAAGCTTCGGCACGGGCGTCGAAGACCGTTATTTCGTCCGCGTAGTGTACTAGGTTCGAACTGAGGGCGACGCGCACGCCTTGAGGCGCGTGGCGATAGTTGTAGATGGCGGCGACGCGGCCGTCTGCGAGGGGGATGGGCGTGCATACCTGGCCGCGCAGGTTGGTGGGCTGTGGTTCCGACCAGGTGCGCCCTTGGTCTTGCGATAGCACGTAGTGGTTTTTTTCGTCTACACTCGTTCCGTAGCAGTGGGTCCAGAGCAGCGTGTAGATGCGGTTCTCATCGAGCGGCGCGCACATTTGGTCCCAATAGCAGAGCCGGCCGCTGGCATCGTCGGCGACGGTGGTCCGCTCGCCCCAACTGCGGCCTTGGTCGCTGGAAAAAAGGGCGGCGGCCTTCTGGTCTGGCGGGCCATCATAGTGGGCGGGTTTCCAGGTTTCGAACGGGTACATCCAGCGCTCGGGTGTTAGCTGGAGCAGGCGTCCAGCGCCATTGGCGGTGTATTTATGCGCTGGAAGGTCTACGGGAATGGTCTGTGGGGCCGACCACGTTTTGCCGAGATCGCTGGAGCGATAGAGCAGCAGTTCGGGGCGCTGTAGTGCCTCGGTGTCGGCGTCGAAGAGCTGGGTGTCGCTGCATTCAAAACGCGTGGCCGTCATCAGCAATTGGCCATCGGGCAATGAGCTGATCTGCGGGATTCTATAGGAGAAGGAAGCGTCGTCTGCCGTCGTGCGCAGTGGACCTTCGTTGTGCCAGGTGCGGCCGTCGTCGGAGCGCAGTATTTCTATATGGCAGTCGTTGGCTCCCAGCGAGGTGCCCACGTGCTGACTTGCGATAAACGCGCCGTCATCTAAGGGGGTGATCCAGGGCATATAGGCACCGCGACCGGCGACGCAATCTATAGTGCCCTCTTCGACGATACTCAGCATGGTATACTAGTAGGGTGTGGGTGGTTTCTGAGTAAATCTGGTCTATTTACACAGAAACGCAATAGGGCTGAGTATGGGGTGGAACCGTCCTATATTTTTAGTCTAAGAGCAGAAGGTCTTTGGGTTCGAGGTGTGGGCGGACGCGTTCGAAGAAGGCCTCCAGTAATTTTTCCGGCGTTAGATCCGAAGTGTCGATTTCCATTTTGCGCTTGATCCACGAGACGCGATATTCGAGTGCAAAGTGCTCCAGTATGTGCGCAATGTGTTCTTTCTGTATGAGCGTGTGTGGGTGCGGCGCGTTATCCATGCGTTCGGCGATCGTTTCCGGACGCGCCTTTAAGTGCACGAGAATGGCGTCGCGCGGCATCTCGGATTCGTAGCGGCGCGTATCGCTGACTTTTTTACCCGGATAATAGTAGCGCGGGCCATAGACTTCTTCTTCGATATGAAAGCCGCCGAGCAGGATCTGTTCGTATTGATTGATCAGGCGCAGGTGGTAGACGTTTTGAAAACGCTGGAAGCGCTCCTTGATACCGGGTAGCATATCCAACATGGCCTGCTGCTCTTCAGGCGAGAGATGAAAAGCGTCCGGGATAGTGAAGTGGTCATCCATGTGGAAATGGAGATGGCGTTCGTTGCCCCACTGATTTAGACTTTCTAACAAAGTGCTGACGCCACTGTATTCGCAGCCGACGGCAATAATGCGCATAGTAGGTCCCTCTATTTATAGGGGTGAGTTTTTTGACAAGGGGTAAACAATGACGGAAAAGTACGCGTGCGTCAACTCGCTACAGCTATGTACGAATTGGGCTATGCCAGAGGGATGGCGATGAATATCCCTGCTAATACGCGCATAGGAGCTGTGCGTTTGCGCGTGCGCGACGTAAAACTCTGCAGTGGTTTTTATCGCAATGCGCTGGGTTTGCACGCTATTTCCGAGCAAGACCTGTTCGTGCGTTTGGGGGTGGGTGGTGAGGTATTGGTCGAGCTTGAAGAAGATGCCGATGCCGAGCGCGCCGCCAACCGACCGGGGCTTTTTCACCTGGCTTTGCTCTTGCCGTCGTCGCGCGCGCTCGCCTCGTGGTTGCAGCATGTGCAACGGGCGGGTTGGCCGCTGCAGGGCGCGTCGGACCACGGCGTGAGCAAGGCGATTTATCTAAGTGACCCCGAGGGGAACGGCATAGAGGTCTACTGCGATCGCGATCGCGGCCGTTGGCCCTTTGTCGATGGGCAGTTGCGCATGGGCACAGAGCGATTGGATATGCAAAAACTACTCGATCTGGCCGAGGGGGAGTGGGCGGGTATGTCAGATGATACGCGCATGGGCCACGTGCATTTGCGCGTGAACGATATAGCGGCGAGTGAGTATTTCTACTGTGCGCTATTGGGATTCGATCTGATGCAGCGCTACGGCGACGAAGCGCGCTTTGTGTCGGCGGGTGGTTATCATCACCACCTGGGCCTGAATGTATGGCACAGCCGAGGGGCAGCGCCTGCACCGGAGAAGGCGGCCGGGTTGGTGCACTATCAGATCCTATTGCCCGCTACTTCGTCTCTTACTGTACTGCGCGCACGGCTGGAGGAAGCGGCTATAGCCGTGCACGAGGATGAGCATGCGCTCTCTGTGCGCGATCCCGCCGGCAACGGGATCGTGGTGCGAGTCGAATGAGTGTTGGTGTCGCGCCTGGGGCCGATGCTGATTTCGGCGCGGTCTTAGATCTAAGCTGACCCGATCTATGTCACCAGTGCTGCTGTCGTTTGTGACTTAGGGCAATTGCCTGACCTATACTGTTTACGAACTTATTTAGGTCGGTAATAGGTTTTTGCGTGTAGAAGTCGAAACAAGACAAGCGCTCGTCGTCGGCCTCTAGAGTCCACCCTGTGATCAGCACAAGCGCGACGGCCGGATCGATTTGCCTAATGGCCTGTGCGACTTTTTCGCCCGACAATCTCGGCAGGCCTAGGTCGATTATTACGGCATCGTAGTGATCTTTCTCAAATTTTTCCAGTGCTTCTGTGCCGCTATGTGCAAAGTCTATATCGTTGTTGCCATCCAGTAGTCTACCCAGTATATGAGCGATCAATTCGTCGTCGTCTGCTATAAGTAGCCGCCCGGGAGGCGTCGTTGGCTGTATAACGCTTTCCTGATCTTCTGCTGTGGAAATAACTTCGCGGTAGGTTGGCAAGTTAAGCGAGAAGGTCGTGCCTTGGCCTACGCTGCTTTCGACACTAATCGTGCCGCCCCAGCGCTGGACGGATCCATAGACGGTCGATAGCCCTAGTCCAGTCCCCACTGTTTTTTTGCTGGTAAAGAATGGTTCGAAAACTCGTCGTAAGGTCTCGTTGTCCATGCCTATTCCCGTATCGCTGACCTTAAGCTCGGCACTATTTTCGCCGGGGCGAGTTTGCACCGTGATGGTTCCTCCTAGAGGGAGGGCATCTATGGCATTGAACAGTAGGTTGAGTAGTATACTCTCTAACTCAGATTTAGTGCCTCTGATAGGCTGGGTTTCCACTAGATCGGTTACGACTTCTATGACAATGCCTTTATTCTGCGCCTCGTCTTGCCAGCGAGTACGGCTCAGCTTGATCGAGTTGATGATAATGTCATTGAAATCGAGTGGCTCTAAACGGGTGATTTCGTTATGGTGCACGGCATTGTGAATCTGCCCCACTAGTTCTGCCATGCGTTTGCCGGATGTGATAATGTCATTGAGGAGCAAAGTATGGTCGGTAGAATCGATCTTAGTACGCAAAATTTGCGCCGGTAAGAGTACGCCCATGAGCATATTATTGAGGTTGTGACTGACGCCGGCGGCCAACTCGCCAACGGCTTGCAGGCGTTCGTTGTGGATCAGTTTCTTTTCCATCTCTTTGCTGGCGCTAATATCGCTCAAGATGAGCCGAAACGAAGTGTCTCCTTTTACCTGCCGGCTTTCGAGGCGGCCATAAAAGGTGCTATCGTCCGCTTTTTTTATGCGCAACTCGCAGACGTGTCTTTCCGCTGTCTCCAGTGTTTTCTGGCGGTGGTGGTAGTAGAGGTCTTGGTCTTCTGCTAGGACGAAGTTGGAGAAGGGCCGTCCCAGTATCGGGCTGCGTTCGGCTTGTAGAAGCTCTGCAGCCGTCAAATTTGCCCCTATTATCATGCCCTCTTTGGCAAGCGTAAAATAAGCGACTGGGGCATAGTCGTAGAGTTCGATAAAGCTATTGCGGGTAGCTGCTAGGGTCTCCTGAGTTTCGCGCAGCATCTCGTTCTGCATCTCCAATTCAATCTGGTGGGTTTGCAATTCGTACACCAACTGGCGCACCTGTTCCGGTGTTAGTTCATCAAGTGAGTCCTGCTCGATTAGCTGTTCGCGCAGGCGTATTTCTGCCCGTTGGCGTAGCTGTTCCATTTCTTCTGAGTTGTGCTGTTCTTGCGCCATGGCCATTTGCTCCA
>Ga0055584_100002151_pt1 | contig 19471 bp, 18 predicted proteins | sample OSDHelmetaG_FD_58716 | JGI IMG/M metagenome (GOLD analysis project Ga0055584, IMG submission 58716) | Pelagic marine sediment microbial communities from the LTER site Helgoland, North Sea, for post-phytoplankton bloom and carbon turnover... | ecosystem: Environmental > Aquatic > Marine >... | reverse complement strand
ATTGCTGGTGGAATTGCACTTTTGTCAATTATCTTGTGTCTATTAATCTTCAGTAATTCCAGTTTAAATTTTTGCTTCCCCTTTAGGGTCTCCTTCATATTCAATAAAATAATTACTGACAAAAGCGCAACACCTGAAGAAGCAAAAAACATAGAGTCTAAACCAAAGCTATTGGCGATGTAACTTCCAATTGGTGGTGAAATAGATGCACCCAGGTTCATACTTACACCCAATATACCCATAGCTTCTCCTCTTCTATGGACTGGAACAATATCTGCCAAATATGCAGAAGTCGCAGTAGGTTTGAATCCTGTTGAGAATCCATGAAATAGTCTTAAAAGTAAAAAAACGAAAACAGATGAAGCAAATGGATATAATAAACTCGCAAAAACACAAACCAAGGCACCAATTATCTGAACTGGCATTCTGCCAATGGTATCTGTTAGTTTGCCACTAAATGGTCGTGATAATCCGGCGGTGACCGTAAACAGAGCAATTATTAATCCTATATATTCCTCACCACCCATTGATCTCAAGTACTGAGGCAGCTCAGGAATTATCATATTGAAACTAGCAGAAAACAGAGCTTGACTCAGACAAAGTAAAATAAATACTGGTGTATATAGTTTGGCTGAGTTAGTTATATTCGAAATCATCCGCGAAGATAATTTTAAAAATGATTATGAATATGATTTTTATAAATCAAGAGAAAACAATCGATTCTAGATAATATTTAGAATTCATAAAAAAATGATTAATCTCATCAATTTAATTACGTACATTTGAATCTTTATAGCACTCCTTGTGTTATAATACATATATTGGCTTCTTATTACTGTCATTCTGTAATCCAAGTAGCTCCATTTTATTTCAATTCGGAGCGTTCTTCATTATCTTTAGCAATACAGTTAATATCAAATTAATATATCATAAACCGAACATTGCTAGAGAAAAACTAGCACATTTTAAATTTAAATAGCATTCATGGCAGACAGTTTTAACAAAAAAGACAGAGAAAAGAAAAGACAAAAACGTAAGAAAGACAAAGCAGAAAGGAAGGAACAACGCAAAACTGAAGGTAAACAAGAAATAGAATTTATGTACCAAGATGAAAATGGTAATCTTGTTGCTACTCCTCCAGATCCAGTAAAAAAGAAAGTATTTAAGGTTGAAGATATTGTTTTAGGTGTACCTAAAAAGGAAGATAGAGAGGAAATAAATCCAATCAGACAGGGAAGAGTAAAGTTTTTCAATTCAGAAAAAGGATACGGTTTTATCAATGATATAGAGACTAACGAAAGTTATTTTGTACACATCGATAGTTTGGATGAACCTATTACTGAAAATGACAAAGTTACCTTTGAGATTGGAAATGGACCAAAAGGGCCTATTGCCATTGATGTTAAAATGACTTAATTCTGTTCGGAAATATTAAAACTTCTATAAAGAGAGGTTTATAAAATGCGCCTTCACATTTACTTGTGGTGGCGCATTTTTTTTGGGAGATATTAGCGTAGATATTATTTTGCGATTGGTTTAATGCAATGAACAAGAAGCTTATTTAAGTCTTTTGAAGGCTTTAACTTCACTATTTTTTAATTGTGTATTTTTTAATTCAGAATTCTATTTAATCCCTATCTTTAAAAACCAAATTATAAAAAATCCGTTTTAGATAAATGCCATTAATTACACTTACGCCCAAAGGTCTATTCTGCGAGAAAGCGAATGTCTTTATCGATCCTTGGCGCAAGGTTAACAAAGCACTTATTACACATGCGCACTCTGATCATGCCAGACCTGGAATGGGTTCTTATCTCAGTCATAATGATTCAGTAGACATACTCAAGCATAGATTGGGAATTGGTATAAAAATACAAGGCGTTGGCTATAACAAACCAATTACTATAAATGGTGTCGAGATTACATTTTTTCCTGCGGGACATATAATTGGTTCAGCGCAAATACGCTTAAAAGACAACAAGGAGTGTTGGGTCATTTCTGGAGACTATAACATTTCTGAAGATGAACTGATTGAAGCTTTTGAACCTGTTAAGTGTGATACCTTTGTTACAGAATCTACATTTGGTTTGCCTGTTTTTCAATGGCCAGAAACATCTGAGGTTATAAGTGATATCAACACATGGTGGCAACAAAATCAAAACAACAATCAACCTAGTATCATCAGTGCATATTCTCTAGGCAAAGCTCAACGTGTTATTCAGAATATTGATCACAGCATTGGACCGGTTTTTACTCATGGCGCTGTAGAGAATGTCAATAAGATCTTTAGAGCAAATGGTATACCCTTAAAAAAAACAGAACGACTATACAAAAACGATAAGGACATTGTCAATAAATCACTTATTGTTTGTCCACCCGGCGCAAGTGATTCTATGTGGATACGCAATATTAAAAATCACAAATTTGCCTTTGCATCTGGATGGATGGCTCTGCGTGGTGCAAGACGTCGTCGCAATACAGAAAAGGGATTCGTGTTGTCTGATCATGCCGATTGGAATGCATTGAATGAAGCTGTCAAATTAACTGAAGCCAGTCAAGTATATGTCACACATGGATATACTGAAACATTCTCCAAGTGGCTTAATGAAAACAATATAGAATCATCTGTTCTCAAAACATTATTCGAAGGAGAAAGCCTAGAACCCAAAAATGTTTTGGTATGAGACAGTTTGTTGAATTATTTCTCAAAGTCGAAAGTACCACAAGTTCAAATTCTAAAATTAGCTACTTAATCGATTACTTTACCAATGCTCCTCCTTCTGATACATTGTGGGTCATAGCTCTATTTTCTCATAAAAGACCTAAGCGCACAGTCAAAACAAGTCAATTGAGAGAATGGGCAGCACAAGAAGCAAAAATACCCCTTTGGCTTTTTGAAGAGACATATAATATTGTTGGTGATTTGGCTGAAACTATTGCTAAAGTAATTCCAAAGTCAAAGAATATAACATCCTCAGAAAAAACCTTGTCAGAATGGATAGAATACAACAAGGCGCTTTCTTCTATGGATGATACTCAAAAAGAAATTGCCATAAAGTCTGTTTGGAAAAACCTTAATCCATCAGAAAGGTTTTTATACAACAAATTGATCACTGGTGGTTTTAGAATGGGTGTCTCTCAAAAAACAATCGTTAAGGCTCTTGCCAAACATCTCAATCAAGAAGAAAATGTTATCGCTCACAAGTTGATGGGAAATTGGACCCCTGATACTATAACTTTTGATGAATTATTGCTTTCGGAAGATTCAACCGCAATGGCATCGAAGCCGTATCCCTTTTACTTGGCATATGCTTTAGAAAACGAATTGGAAAAAATAGGAAATCCTAATGACTGGTTTGCTGAATACAAATGGGACGGTATAAGAGGGCAACTTATCAAAAGAGATAATAATATTTACTTATGGTCAAGAGGTGAAGAGTTAATCACACACCAATTTCCAGAATTAGAATCTTTACTTGTTATCAAAGAGGATTTTGTTATCGATGGAGAAATCTTAATTTACAAAGACGATAGTATTTTAAACTTTAATGTTCTGCAAAAGAGATTGGGTAAAAAAGCACCTTCAAAAAAGTTTATAACTGAGCGTCCAAGTATAATAATGGCGTATGATATCCTTGAGCTTGAAACTGAAGATTTGAGAGAGTTATCACAAGAAATCCGTAGAAATAAATTGGAAAAATTGTACGTTCAAAATCAAGATATTTTGCAATGGAAACTGTCAAATACCATCAGGTTTGAAACATGGGATGAACTTAAATTAATTAGAGAAGGTGCTCGTGAAATGAATGCAGAAGGATTGATGCTAAAATCCAAAATAGGCACATACAATACTGGTAGAAAAAAAGGAGATTGGTTTAAATGGAAACACGATCCTTTTACTTTAGATGTAGTTATGTTGTATGCTCAACGTGGTCATGGACGCCGAAGCAATTTATTTTCAGATTTTACTTTTGCTGTGAAAGATGGTGAGAAATTAGTTCCTGTAGCCAAAGCTTACACTGGATTGACAGACAAAGAATTTACTGAAATTTCAAAATTTGTAAAAGCCAACACTATAGAAAAGTTCGGACCAGTGAGTAGTGTCCATCCTGAGTTGGTTTTTGAGATTGCATTTGAAGCAGTGTTTGATTCACCAAGGCACAAATCGGGTGTTGCCGTGCGATTTCCTAGAATAGTTAGGTGGAGGAAAGATAAGCCAGTAGAGGAAATTAATACATTAGATGATGTTAAGAATTTGATATTTTGAGCACTATTACCAATGCCAAAAACTGGTTTAAATCCAAAAACTGGAAAGCATTTCCTTTCCAAGTTCAAACTTGGCAGGCTTGCCAAGAAGGATACTCAGGTATTGTCAACGCACCAACTGGAAGTGGCAAAACGTATGCGTTGTTTGTTGGGGCTTTAATCTCATACCTAGACAAATATGGTGACTCAAAACAAAAAGGACCACTGATAATTTGGATCAGTCCAATTCGTGCATTGACTAAAGAAATTAAACTCTCAACTGAAAAAGCCATTGAAGGATTTGGGTTGGATTGGCGAGTTGGTATTCGCAGTGGAGACACCTCCCCTACTGAGCGAAAAAAACAAATGAACAACCCTCCTGAAGTATTGATTACAACTCCAGAAAGCGTCCATGTTCTAATGGCCACAAAAAAGTATGCATCCTTTTTCAAAAATCTACACGTCATTATTTTTGATGAGTGGCACGAATTGATGGGATCAAAAAGAGGCGTACAATGTGGCTTGGCTATATCAAGATTAAAAGGGATCAATCCTAACTTAATGATTTGGGGTATCTCAGCTACCATCGGAAATCTTGAAGAAGCCGTTGATGTGCTCTTAGGTAGTTACAACAAAAATAAAAGAAAACTCATCAGATCAGAGATTACTAAAAAGACAGAAGTCATTTCCATCTTTCCTGATGATGTTGAAAAATACTCCTGGGCTGGTCATTTAGGTTTGAAACTGGCTGATAAATTAATTCCTATCCTCAATAACAGTAAAACGACAATAATATTTACCAATACAAGAGCACAAACAGAAATTTGGTATCAAAAGCTTTTGGAAATCATGCCAGAGTTGGCAGGCAACAGTGCCATGCATCATGGGTCAATAAGCAGGAATATCAGGGAGTGGGTTGAAGATGCATTGTATGAAGGCAAACTCAAAGTTGTTGTAGCCACCTCTAGCTTAGACTTAGGAGTTGATTTTAGACCTGTAGAAACAATTGTACAAATTGGCAGTCCAAAAAGCGTCGCAAGATTTATGCAACGCGCAGGTCGAAGTGGTCATTTGCCCGGCGCTATTAGCAGGATTTATTTTTTACCAACTCATGCATTAGAGCTGATTGAAACAGCGGCACTTAGAATGGCCATCAATAAAAAAAACGTAGAGGTACGCATTCCATACATACGATCTTGGGATGTCTTGATCCAATACTTGATGACATTGGCCGTATCCGATGGATTTGAACCAAATCAAATTTTTCTTGAAATAAAAAATACTTTTTGCTATGAAAGTATCGAACAAGAAGATTGGCAAAAAATATTGAGTTTCATTGTAAATGGATCCCAATCATTACAGGCTTATGACGAGTTTCAAAAAGTAATTATTGACGATGGTATTTATAAAATAGTAGATAGAAAAATAGCACAGCGACATAGGTTAAGCATAGGCACAATTACCAGCGAAGCCATGCTGACTATAAAATACATGAAAGGCAAACGGATTGGCTCAGTTGAGGAATGGTTTGTCAGCCATTTAAAAATTGGTGATAGCTTTTGGTTCGCTGGTCGAGCCTTAGAGTTTGTGATGCTGAAAGATATGAATGTATTGGTGCGCAACAGTAAAAAGAAAACCAAAAGAATACCTTCTTACCTTGGTGGGCGACTGCCTTTAAGTACAGAAATGTCAGAGGTGCTAAGAGAAAAACTTTACGAATACGACGCTGTCGATAATTTAGATGAAGAACTTAAAAGGTTATCGCCCCTTTTGGAGCTACAAAAGAAAAAAAGTATGCTTCCATCAAAGGATGAGTTCTTAGTAGAGTACTTTGAAACAAAGGAAGGTTTTCATCTCTTAATGTTTCCATTTGAAGGTCGATATGTACATGAAGGAATTGGTGCATTGATAGCACAGCGAATTTCTAAGATGATGCCTATAAGTTTTTCAATAGCAATGAATGATTACGGATTCGAATTGCTCTCAGATCAAAAAATTGACGTTGACAAATTGATTGTGTCGTCTCTCTTTTCTCCTCAAGATTTGGGTTTGGATATACAATCTAGCATCAATGCCACAGAGTTGGCAAAAAGAAGGTTTCGGGATATTTGTCGCGTTTCAGGATTGATCTTTCAAGGGTTCCCAGGCAAGGCCAAAAAGGACAGACACTTACAAGCAACTTCATCCTTGCTTTTTGGTGTTTTCCAAGATTACGAACCAGAGAATTTGTTGTATTTGCAAACATATGAAGAGGTCATGACTTTTCAATTGGAAGAAGCCAGAATGCGGAAAGCCCTTGAACGTATACAAAGCCAGAGAATAGTCATCAAACGTCCAAGCACTCCTCCTCCTCTTGCATTTCCAATCATTGTAGATCGTTTAAGAGAGAAGATGAGCAGTGAAAAATTAAAAGATCGGATTGCTAAAATGACGGTTCAGTTTTTGAAGTAAATTTTGTTACTCCTACCAAATTTAGACTATTACCAAATGTGAGACAGTTCTACTAATTTATTTTTAGAAATTTCGCCGTCCCCGCTGCACCGTTTTTTCCATAAACTCTAAGGTAATGAAGACCATTTTTTAAATGTGAAACATCTATAGGATTCTCAATATTCCTATGAGTTAATACCAAATTACCTGTTACATCATAAACTAATAAAAAACCCTCAAAACTGCCATTTAAATAAGAGTATTCAAGTGTTAAATTCAACATGGACTCAACTGGATTTGGCGATAATGAAAATAGTATATTATTCAACTTGCTTGTTGATGTAGTACCAATTTGAGACACCAAAATATGGGTTGTTGTATTCGTAACTACAGCAGTGTTTTGGTCAAAATAAATTGATGCTGTATTGTTAATTTTTGTGTTTTCTGATAACCCTGGAATTAAATCAATTGTAAACTGAAAATATCCTTTGTTTAATGTAGAATCTTGCTCTACTGAAGGCAATTTGATGTTTTCAAATTCAACATGCAGCTTGCCGCTTGTGTCTATCCAATGTGACGTGACTTCATGCGATGCACTTAACAGTTTAAATGACCTCAGATCAAAATTGCTGCTTAAACGATCTATCACTATTACATTAAATGCTGTATCATTGCCTAGATTTTCAAAACGAATTGTGTAATCTAAAGATTCATCTTCAAGTACTTCGTTTTCTCCACCTCTAAGTGGTATTCCTTGTTTGTCATTTGGATCGTATGCACAAACCAGTTCAAAGCAAAAGGCATTAAAGTTTTTTGTGAACGTTTCGGCCATAGGTGATATACATAATATTTCGCCTATATAGTCTGAAGACGGCAGTTTCAAATATAATGTTATATCAACATACTCAGTTGGGTTTGAAATATCAACTTGCCAAGTTAATATATTATCAACTTCTTTTATCGGATCGATATCATATGAAATAACCTCTAACAATGGATCAATTGCTACAGAAAAACTTCCATTATAAGCTTGCGTGCCATTGTTCTGAACTCGAACCCTATAAGGAATAATAGCCTCGCATCTTTGAAAGTGCATAGCCGTAATATTTATATCTATACTTTCAACATCTTGAATAGAAACCATACCAACATTAACATTACTAATACCAGAGTCTTCAATGACTGTTAATTCATTGCTTAACATCGTCGTTCTGTAATACCCATTTACAAATGAAATAATATATGTTTGAGGCTCCAAAACAAATCGCTCAATTTGTGAACCAATGTATCCCTTTAATTTGTGAGTCGGTGAAAAATCTATGTAACTGTCTCCAACATTCAAAGTGACTTCATCTAGATCCTGAATACCATTTTCATTTGTATCTAAAAAATATGAAACATCTAAAATTTCACCATTACACTCTTCTGACAATGATAATTCATCATTGTCAATTGTTATGGCTGCTGTTTCTATTTCCCCGCTTTGATTGGATGTTACTGTAACCTGGAATAGCCCAGTGTTATTTGTGAAAATACTTGGCGTGGATTCACCGGTTGACCAAAGAATTTGATAATTTTCTTCTTCTAAAACTTCTGTTGGGTCATTTAATATTCGGCCATCAATAGGTGTAAGGGTAGTGGTGCCAAAATCACCATATGTATTAAACCAGTTAAAGGAGAATGAATTGTTTTCAAAACTAAAATTGTCTGAAGACCAGACAGAACCAAAATTATCTGTACCGAATATACCAGAAATAAAACTGCATTGTGCTCGCATTTCAACGGTACCTAGTGGACCTTCAATATTGTAACAATCAGGCCATGCTCCAAAGCTAAAATCATCTACGTAATACTGCCCTCTTGAATTGACAGTCATCTCTATTTCCCCAGTTAGCTCTTTATCTTCTGTTCCACACCAAGAATAAATTGTTTCATATTTATAAAGACCTACATAAGGTTCAGTTTCTATGCAGACACGCAAAACATCCTCAACTGGACAATCATTGTCTACATGCTGAATGTTAAGCTGTGAAAAACTTAAAATAGGCAATAGTAAAAAGCAAGGCAATAGATTTTTCATAATCTAAAGTTACTATTTTTATTTAATGCTTCTTGAAGTATTTAATAGTATAAAAGTGAAAAATGTTTTGCTTGAATTCCTAAGCCAAATTTATAAATACATTGGTAACGTCATCATCTTCTTCCATCATGTCAACTAAAGCCAATACTTCGTCGACTTGCTCATCAGATAACTCCTTGGTAATTGTTGGTATTCTTTCCAGTTCTGCTTTTTCTACGTTGATATTTTTACTTTCAAGTGCATCTTGCATTGGCCCAAAGTCTTCAAAAGCCACATATAGTTTGTAAAAATCCTTTTCCTCTACCGTTTCTTCTTCGATACTTTCAAGACCAAAATCAATAAACTCCAATTCAATTTCATCAGGATCTGCAATGAGTTCCTTTTCAATATAAAACACACCCTTCCTATTAAACAGAAAATCATGCATACCTTGAGTACCAAGAGAACCTCCTTTTTTTCTAAAATAAGAACGCACATTCGCTACAGTTCTTTGGGTATTGTCAGTCGCTGCTTCGACAACAACAGCCACTCCATGAGGCGCCATTCCTTCGTAAACCGTCTCTTCGTAGTTACTCGTATCTTTATCAGCAGCCTTTTTAATAGCATTTTCAATTTTATCCTTAGGCATTTGAACTGCCTTAGCATTTTGAATTGCTCTTCTTAATAAAACATTGGTATCCGGGTCAGGACCACTTTGCTTGACAGCAATGGTGATATGCTTGCTCGCTTTAGAAAATTGTTTCGCCATTTTATCCCATCTGGCAAATTTGGTTGCTTTTCTATATTCAAATGCTCTTCCCATGTTTTAAATTAAATTTTCTAGTGTGAAAGTAATAATCTGAATATTATTTCGAAACACAATAGTAAATAAAGTTTATATCTAGCGTTTTTTTCGTCTATTTTTGCTTTTTTACAATCAAAACTGAACATTTGTTCTCATTTATCTTCAAAAAAGCATCAGAATTATAATACACCACATAGGAGTAGATAGGTTCCAATTATTACCTGAAAAGGCAATGTTGTGGGAAAATAAACAAGCTTTGGTGGTTGCAGATTTACATTTAGGAAAAATCACTCATTTCCGTAAAAGTGGAATTGCAGTTCCTGCTTCCGTAGAAATAGAGAATTATGATCGCCTTTCTACGCTTATTTTAGAGCACAAACCACTATCTGTTCTTATTCTAGGTGATTTATTCCATAGCGACCACAATTCCCAATGGTTGGTTTTTGAAGGGTTTTTAAAGAAATTTTCAGCTATTCAGTTCCATTTGATAATGGGCAATCATGATATTTTAAATATAACCAATTATGATCATGAAAATCTATCGGTACATTCCGAAGTATTTAAATGGGGAAATATAGCAATGACACATCACCCCACAGTTTTTAAAGAATGCTATAACCTAAGTGGTCATATTCATCCAGGTGTAAAAATTATTGGAAAAGGTAAACAGTCAATGCGCCTGCCCTGTTTCTATTTTAGTGAAAATCAGTGTGTCTTGCCTGCTTTCGGGGCGTTTACCGGATTATTTGTTATGGATATAAAGGAAACTGACGAGGTTTATGGGATTATTGAAAATGAGGTTATTCCATTGAGGATTGAGAATTATGGATTATGAATTTGGGGTTACGGATTACGGGTTACGGGTTACGGGTTACGGGTTACGGATGTATAATAATTAGTGGTGAAATGTGATTATTTTAGACGATTTTACTATTTCTTGTATTAAATTTCTACCCCTAAATATCAGGTATCTTAAACAAGAAAATCGGGAATCAATGAAACATTAGTAGATAGTTCACCGTCATATCCTTAAGTTAACTTATTTTAGCTTCCGAAACGCAAGCAATTCATGAAGTATCTATTATCAATTTTAATGGCCATTATTCTAGGATTTTCTTGTTGGAGTGGTGCACAACTCTACCAACAATCAAAACTAGAAAATGAGTATAAATATGATTTCTCAGAAATTAATAAGATCAAGTATGGGTTGTTTAATCTAGATATTTGGAAAGAAAAAGTGTTTGGTGTTCTAGAAAAAAATGTAGATCAATTTGAGATAAAGCCCAGTGATCTTAATGGTATTAAAAAGCAAATAGAAAAATATTTAAATCAATTGTACGTAGACTATTTTGAGTCTGGTAAATTGATTGAGGTATTGATGGACAGCCAAGATGGTGGCAAAGGAAATAAGCTAGGAAAAATGTTTGTCGGCTTATTCAAAAAGAACATTGAAAAAGAAATCAAAAAAATAGATTTTAAGTCTCAAATCCCTGAATTGTCCAAAGCATTGATGGGTGAACTTGAAAACAAAATACCTGAGATAAAAGCTTCGATAAGTGCATCCGTAAGTCAAATGATAACTGAGGAATTAGGTAAAAAAATGGCTGACGAACGCATTCCCTATTTTGAAAAATATGGTCAAACGACTATAGAAGATACCAACAATGCAATTTCTGATCGTATTGCCAGTATTGTAATTGTAAAAAAGAAAACACTGGTACAAACACTAGCTTCTCTGTCTATTGCAGTGATTTTACTACTGGTAGGCAAATCAAGACTACCATTCAAAACATCCATGTTGTGGCTAGGAATAATATGTATTATATTTTTAACCCTGGGCTTAGCTTTGCCAATGATAGATTTAGATGCTCGATTGTCTTCGGTTGATATTAATTTACTGGGTGAACAGATCCACTTCGACGAACAGGTAATGTATTATCAAAGCAAGAGTATTTTTGACGTGACAAGGACTCTGTTAGAAGGTAGAGGTATTGATCTAAAAATTGTCGGTTTATTGATCTTGTTGTTTAGTATTGTCTTACCTTTTTTCAAAATGGTATTAAGTGGTGCTTACTTGTATTTGAAGTCATTCAAGAATAAAAAGTGGGTAGAAGTCGTAATCTTCTATTTAGGAAAATGGAGCATGGCTGATGTTTTTGTTGTGGCTATTTTCATGTCATACATTGGATTCTATGGCTTGATCAATTCTCAACTGGGAGACTTTTCAGGAAGCAGTAATTCTTCAGCTGTCGACACAGTTAATTATTCAAAACTATCACCCGGAATTATATTCTTTACCGCTTATTGCGTGTTGTCAATAATCATGAGTACGCTTATTCATAAGAAGATGAAGAGAGATGTTTTTGAGTAAAGTGTAATTTAAAAAGCACCTATAACCAGAAAAATATATAGTCCTAAAAACGAGAGAAATACAAATTCTTTCACAACAGAGTTTTCTTTAGACTCTAAGATAAGTCCTCCCAACAACCCTATAGGCAAAGAGATCAAAATTAAGTGTTCATTTGTTGGGACACTTATGAACAATAATGAAAAGAAACTGACCAATAAACTCCAATAGTTAAGTTCTATCTTTTTAATGGCATCAAACTTCTTCTTTTTTCTAAGTGCATTCTGATTAAAAACCAATACAAGAATAACAAACACCGCAATTACTGGTTTCACCAAAGATTTGATGTCACTAAGGTCAATGTCTGGAATAGACACAGTAAGCTTTGAATAGGACAGAAATTGCTCCAATCCATTATTGTAAAACATTAGGACACCTATTAAAAACAATGGGCACAAAAAACCTAAGGTAACTTGGAGCACTTCCTTAATCTTCAAACTTCTTAGCGCTAATAAACCGAGGATAATTACAATAAGATAAATGAAGTAAGGTTTGTACAAGAACGTGGCAATTCCAATGAGAAAACCACTATTAAATATTCTACTTATTGGATTATATATTTTATAAACTTTAAATAGAGATCCCATCGAAAGCAAAAAAAAGAAATTCGCAATTAATATAATATGGTTAAAGCTTGGATGCAAAAAGATAGCTAAGGTCAAAACCATAACAGCACTAGGAATAAGACTCAGGTTACGGCTCATTTTGTGCTTGATAATGAATTGCGAAACCATTATTGCTTGAACAAATACCATAATTACCCCAATAATAAATTGAACATAAACATTGTCAATAAAAGGTATTTTGATTCCATGTATATCTTGAAATAGAATTTCAACTGGCTGAAGTACCAAACTATCTTGCATAAAAAGATAATAAACAAATATCGCAAGCGTAAACACGAAAAGTGAAATGATATTTACTAATAAATTTCTTCGAAATAGTTGTAACACCTAATTAGATCTTGGTTTATTATAAATAAGGGTGGGATTATCCTACAAACGTAAGACAAATCAAGCAATTTTTATTCTATACGCATAATTGATACCGGTTTTTTTACTTTTTTAAGAACTTGTTCTCTATATAATGTTTCTATTTATATTCAAAAGAAGCTTATAACAATCACTCTAAATTCGTGAGTGATAAAAAGTTAAACCCCTAAAACTTACAATTCAAGTAAAGGTCGCCTTGTTTTTAAGATAATGAGACTTCAAATTACATTCTCATGACAAATAATTGAGCTCATGCTTATAAATTTGCTGCAAATGGCATTGTTAGATAATTATAAGGTTATTACTGTAACTCACCACAACGTAAATGTAGGAGATATCGGTAATTTTTATATTCATTGTGAAAATGAACAGTCCCCTTATGAGAAATTAAAGCAATTGGCGCCAAGTTTTGAATATACTGAAAGTATCTATCTTGAAACATGTAACAGAGTTTGTTATATTCTTTTTGGAGATTTCGATCTCAACAAAACATTCCTAGGTAAGTTTTTTAAAGCCATAAACCCAAGCCTTGAAGATTCAACGCTCGACTCCATCAACAAGTATGTCTCTATTTACGAAGGAGAAAGTGCCATTAACCATGTTTATGAGTTGGCGTCCTCCATGGATTCACTCGTGGTTGGTGAACGAGAAATCTTCCGTCAACTTAGAAAAGCTTTCGATTCATGTAAGAATGCATCATTGACGGGTGATTACCTAAGACTACTTGATAAGTCAACAGTTAATACAGCAAAAGATATTTACAGTTCTACTAAGATTGGCGAAAAATCTCTTTCAATTGTGTCATTGGCTATAAATTCAATGTTAGCAATTAATAATTCATCCAACCAACGTGTTTTATTAGTAGGTGCTGGAGAAACCAATAGTTTGGTTGGAAAATTCTTAAAGAAATACAACTTTAACAATACTTCCATTTATAATCGCAGCATTAACAACGCCTCCGAACTGTCTAAGTCGTTAGATGCGCCTTCTTTTCATTTAAATGATCTGGAAAAAATAAAAGGAAAGTTTGATATCATGATTATTTGTACGTCTGCCAACAAGGTTGTTATTGATGAGCATTTATACAGCACTATGCTTCATGGTGACACTTCGAAAAAACTTTTGATTGATCTTGCCGTTCCACGAAATATATCTACTGAAGTCGTCAGTAGCTTTAATGTTGACTACATCGACATCAACAGCCTCAAAAATTTGTCTGAGGAAAACTTAAGGTTTAGAAGAAAAGAAGTTGAAAAGGCAAAACCTATAATTAAGTCGCATGTTCGTTCTTTCAGAAATACTTTTCAGCAAAGACACATAGAAAAAGCATTGTCTAGAGTTCCAAAAGCCATTAAGGATGTCAAAGAAAAAGCAATCGCTGAAGTTTATCAAAAACGTATCGAGACACTTGATGACAATTCAAAAGAACTCTTGCTTGAGATGATGGACTACATGGAAAAAAAGTGCGTTTCCATCCCTATAAGAGCTGCAAAAAAAGAATTGGGCTCTTAGTTAACAACTTGTTTACCATAATTTTAACGAAGGTGAATGACATCGCTTAAAACTTATCCGCACAATGAATACACTTTGTACTTTCGGGCATAAACATAAGTCTAGCCGGATTGATGATTTTTTTACATCGTGTACAAAGTCCAAACCCTTCTTTATCAACTTGAGTTAGTGCCATTTTTAACTTGTTTCTTTTTGAAACTTTACTTCTCAAAGAAGCTTCCATGACACTTTTGTTATTGATCGCATCCATACGGCTTACTCTTCCAATCGCATTTTCTGGACCAATGGGCTGGGTCATTTTTTCGGTTTCGATAATATCAGCATCATATTTTATAATGAGATCCTCAATCTTCTTTTTTAAATGTGCGCGATCTTCTTGAGTCATGTTATTATTATTTTGCTACAAGATTATCATATACTATTACGCGATCCCAAAGGTGTTTGTAAGTATCTATGAATTTAAGGTGTTGAGGGTCATTCTGGTATATCTCCTCATCTTCTGCAGATTTAAAATGACAATTTAATGCATAGCCATAGGAATTATCAACAACGTCTCTTGGCGAATGTGCCGGCAAACCATAATAGCCTTTGTAAATACTTTTACATGTTGTAAGTTTTGCCAAACCTTCACTAGCGAACTGCGCTTTTTCTGCTTCAGTTACATCTTTTTTAAACCAAAAAAATACTGTGTGTATAAATGCGGTTTCATCAATCGCATTGTTTTGTGCATTGGTCAGAGCATTATTTTTTAATGTCTCTATTTGATTCTTCAATGCTTCCAATTCAACATTCTCAGTTCCTGTGTTTTGACAAGAAAGACAAACCATCGTTAATAAAACCAGTAATCGCATATATATTTTTTATATTTTAAAATGAATCTTGGAGGAAATAGAACCAAGTTCATAACACCAAATGCATTTAAAGATAATTTTTTTAAAATGTAAATCATTAAAGTATTTCTTTTTCGTTTAATAGGTTTTGACTCTTTTTATAAAAAACTCTATCTTATATCAAATTTCTCTATTTGGCCCAACTAAATTGGACATACTACTCACTGACAGGATTACCATATTTCATTGAAATGTTTCATGGTGAAAAAAACGGCCATATGATTGTATTTGTCAATTCTCAGATAATAAACATCGATTTTAACCAAAAAGAAGGTGATGTTTATGCGTTTTTTATAGAAAATCAGCTTTTAAAGCTTGAAATCAAGCTCCAAAACGGAGAAAAGGAATACGTTTTGACTCCACAACCGTTGAAAACTAGTGTAGAAAATGAGGAAAAAATATTCGACGAGCACTTTTGGATACCTCTAATCATTCTTATCATTGCGTTCAATTTGATAATCTTGTTTGTAACATAACATCAGAAGTCTACTTCAGTTATATTTGCAGCACTAAATCTCAAGGTATTGGAAAACTTAAGTTTGTATATAGAAAGTTTGATTTTTACATCAAGTAAGCCATTGCACATCAATGACATCAATCAAACATTGACAGTGCACTTTGACACCACAGTCAGAGAAGAGGAATTAATTGAAGCTTTAGATAATCTAAAGGAAAAGTACAAGGATCCCGTGTATTCATTTGAGATCATCGAAATTGCCAATGGGTACCAGTTTATGACCAAAGGGGCGTACTATCCAGTTATTGGTCAATACCTCAAATTAGAATCTAAGAAGAAGCTCTCGAGGTCTGCTTTGGAAACCCTTGCTATTATATCATATAAGCAACCTATGACCAAGTCTCAAATTGAAGCCATCAGAGGTGTCAACTGTGATTATGCTGTTCAAAAACTTTTAGACAAGGAGTTGGTTGTAATGGTAGGACGTGCTGAGGGACCAGGAAGACCACTTCTTTATGGAACAACAGAAAAGTTTATGGACCACTTCGGCCTTAAAAACCTAAAAGAGTTGCCGCAAATTAAAGAATTTGAAATGGAAGAAAATTCCATTGGTGGTGATGATCTGGATTCAGATGGTGAAGACACAGAAAGTTTTGTTATAAATGACGAAGGTCAAATTGAAGCTTTAAACGAAGAAGGTCAAATTGACGTTACCATCGAAGGTGATGAAGCTGAGGTTGTCTCTGAAGAATATGAACCTGAAATTACAAACGAAGAAAGCGATGCTGAGCTTGTGAATGAAGACTTTGAAAGTGAAGTTGTAAACGAAGAAGATACAATCATAAATGATGATGATCAATCAGAAGTTATAAGCGAGGAAACCGAAATTGTGAAAACAGAAGAAGAGTAGTAAAAAAATAATATGGAAAAACCATTAATTAATAGAGTTGCAAATAGCGGGTTGAATGTTTTTAACCTAGAGGATCACTATCCTACTTTGCCCTTTACATCATTTGATCTTAAACCATATTTGTTTAAAGAACTTATTTTAAAAGAAAAAGATTTTCGAGCATCTCTGAAGGAAATAGATTGGTCAATTTATAAAAACAGCATCGTCTTGATTTTCAACAGCAATGATGCCATTATTCCCGTCTGGGCTTTCATGCTTGTTTCAACTTATTTAAATGATTTTGCCACAGAGATTTTTCAAGGCACACAAGAAGAATATTTAAAACTACATTACTCAATGGTTATTCAGAAAATTGATGCCGAATCTTTTAATGACCAACGTGTAATTATAAAAGGATGCAGTAACAAACCAGTTCCTGCTTTTGCCTATACTGCCATAACTTACAGATTAAAACCTTTTGCGAAAAGTATAATGTATGGTGAACCATGTTCTACTGTGCCTATATATAAAAAGCCGAGAGTGGTTACCAGTAGATTGGTGTCGGAGTAATGCTTATGCCACTAAAAAGGAGTTTAAATTAAATCTAATTATTCGCAGCTAATCTCTCAACAATTATAACTTTAGATGTTTTCTCTAATCGCTTTATCGTTTCATCGTTCTTGTAATACAAATAGGTGGCCATCCAAATAAGTCTTTCGTTCACAAGTAAACCCAAGCTGTCCTTTTTATCAAATGTCTTATTGTCTATGTAAAACCTCAAGACTTCATTAATTGAGACTTCGGTTGCATCACCTATTTCTTTTACAATTGGTTCAGTGTAGCATTCTAGATATCCTTCAATTTGAGCGAGGTATATATCAACTTCCACAGAATTTGTGGTTCTCTCTCATTTTTTGCGCACGAATGCAATAATTGGGCAATAATAGTACGAAACAAATACTAGTAATATTCTTCGCTATAATAATAAATAAACAAGAAATGATGTGCTAAAACAGCATACATAGATAAATTATTTTGATTGCCTTTAACTTTAAAAGCTTAGAATTTAAAGCCAAAAGAAATTGCCACACCTATTGATTTATCACTGTCTTCTCTAAAGATGAAGTCATTATTATCATCGAGACTTTTAAGGCTTTTGTCAATTACATCATTAGTTGAGTCTAGTAGCCCGTATTCCAATCTTGCACCTAAGTAAAAACCACTATTGATATAATAATTAATACCAGCAATCAAATTTGCATCAATAGAGTTGATTCTAGATGGCATATCTTCCTCCGGGGGAAGGAATGGGTAATTATAATAAGCTCCTATGATTCTAGGCAAAAACACTCTTTCTCCATTTAATTCTACTTGAACATTGTCTTGAAGAGGAAGAAAAGTATTGTATTGGCCAGGCACATCAGAATTGTATTTGTGATCAAATGATTGTGTGAAAATTAAATTTGTATCCGTAGGATGCTCAAATTTGACCTTTCCTCTTCCTGTCGGCCCAATAACAAAATCTAATGAAGCACCGCCAAAAATTTCAAATTTCCTACTAATTCGATAATTTGCTGTAACAGGTAAAGAAAGCGTAGCATTTGAGATTTTTATATTATAGTCTACATTACCTTGAGAGACAACTGTAACAGCTTGAGTGGGAGATATCGGATTTATAATATAATACGAATCATCATCATTGTATGTTTGTTCTGTTCCACGTTGCGTATAAAGAACTTCAGCTCTTAGACCAAAAACATCATTAAACTCATATGTATAGTTAATTCCAAAATGAAAACCACCCGTAAGATCGTATGATTCACCGACCTCTAGAGGTCCCGTAAACTTTGAATAATTCAATCCTGCGCGAACTCCAACTCTATGTTGAGCAACTGCAGAAATACCTAAACAAAGAATAAATGCGATTAAAAGATTTTTCATAGCGCGAAAATAGGATATTTTTGAACTTTAAAGGTCAATTATATAATGGCAAGAAGGAACAAATTATTGAAGTTTAGTGAATTATTAACATTTCCCAATGTTTATGAAAATTATGAAGTCACGAATGCACTGCTTGTAGCCAGTCAAGATGATCAAGTGGAAATGGCAAATAAGTGGAAAAAGGAACATTTTAAAAATGATAATCCTATCACTTTAGAGTTGGCTTGTGGTAGAGGAGAATACAGTTTGGCATTGGCTGAACGATATCCTGAAAGAAACTTCATCGGAGTAGACGCAAAAGGTGCAAGAATTTGGAAGGGTGCTCAAATTGCAACTGCCAAGGGATTAGACAATGTGGCTTTTTTAAGGACAAGGATTGAATTTTGTCATCTTTTTTTCGGTAAAAATGAAATTGATGAGATTTGGATAACATTCCCAGATCCATTTTTAAAAAAAGGAAAATACAATCGCCGCTTAACATCGCCCAATTATTTGGAATGTTACCGTAAATTTCTAAAGAAAGATGGGCTGGTGCACCTCAAAACAGACTCTGACGTCATGTATAACCATACCAATACTGTGATTGAGAAATTCAAATTGAAGACGAATTTAGACACCTACGACGTCTATGGCGATAACCCAATGGTTCACCCAGATTTAGATGTCAAAACTTATTATGAGAATGCCAACATTTCCAATGCCGATAGTATTAAGTATTTGCAATTTACGCTTTAGTTTGGCGTAAGCTTCAGGCACAGCCTAAAGCTAGCGATCTTATATTCTACTGCATTTAAGGCTATGCCTGAATGCATGTTATCTAAGGCTTCGCCTTTTAGAATAACAA
>Ga0055584_100002150_pt1 | contig 19471 bp, 17 predicted proteins | sample OSDHelmetaG_FD_58716 | JGI IMG/M metagenome (GOLD analysis project Ga0055584, IMG submission 58716) | Pelagic marine sediment microbial communities from the LTER site Helgoland, North Sea, for post-phytoplankton bloom and carbon turnover... | ecosystem: Environmental > Aquatic > Marine >... | reverse complement strand
AACTATAAATTTATATGTTTTATCCAATGCATTGAAACATTTCATTAGACCTGGAGATGAGGTAATTGTTACAAATCAAGATCATGAAGCTAATATTAGTCCTTGGAGAAGGTTATCAGAGTTTGGGGCCAAAATAAAAGAATGGAAAATAAATCCAAAAACAGCTGAGCTTGAAATAGAATCATTAGAAAAACTTATATCTGTTAAAACAAAAATTATTGCAGTTACTCATTGCTCAAATATTGTTGGAACAGTTAATAATTTAAAAAAAGTATCAGAATTAGGACACAAAAATAATGCTATTGTAATTGGTGATGGGGTTTCATATGCACCTCATGGATTTCCTGATGTAAAAGAATTGGGTGTAGATTTTTATACATTTAGCTTATACAAAACTTATGGACCTCATCTTGGGCTTATGTATGGAAAAGAAGAAATACTTAGAAAACTTCCAAACCAAAACCACGAATTTTTAAAAGGTCAATACCCCTACACAATAAATCCAGGAGGACCTAATCATGAAGAGCTTGTTTCATTAATTGGAATTCATGATTATATGATGAATTTATATGCACATCATTATGATAATACAGATATATCAATTAGAAAAAAAATAGAAAAAGTTAATTATTTAATTCAAGAGCATGAGGAAAAAATCGCAAACCCAATTTTAGAGCTTATTTACAATAAAGCAAATTTAAAACTAATAGGTAAAAATAAAATTTGTAATAAAAATCGAGCTCCTACAATTTCTTTCACTGCAAATAACAAAACATCAAAAGAAGTAAGTCATCATTTAGTTAAAAATAAAATTGCTACAAGAAATGATAATTTTTATGCCTGGAGATGCTTAAAGGCACTTGATATAAATGCAGAAGATGGAGTGATAAGAATTAGCATGACTCATTATAACTCAAGTGAGGATATTTATAAATTATTAAAAATAATTGAACAAATATAATTATCCATTGTTTTAATAGATTTTATTTTTTTATAATTTAATTGATTTTATAGTAATCTTTATACCATTCTATAAATTTCATTATGCCTTTTTCAATATTAGTTTTTGGTGAATAGTTTGAGTATTTTTTTAATTTTTTTATATCCGCATGTGTTTTTACTATATCACCAACTTGAAGTGGAAGTTTTTTAATTTTAGCTTTTTTGTTTAAAAATTTTTCTATATTTTTTAAATAATTTAATAATTTTTGAGGTTTTCCATTACCAATATTAAATATTGAATATGGAATTTTACTTATAGATGGTTTTTTAATTAAAGAAAAAATTCCTGCAACAATGTCATCAACATAAGTAAAGTCTCTGTCATGCAAACCTCCATTAAATAATTCAATTTTTTTATTATCTAAAATATTTTTTGTAAATTTAAATAATGCCATATCCGGCCTTCCAAATGGACCATAAACTGTGAAAAATCTTACTGCTGTAGTTGGTATTTTATAAATATATGAATATGAGTGAGCCATAACTTCATTCGATTTTTTTGTAGCAGCATAGAATGATAATGGTGAGTCAGTTTTATGATTTTCATTTAAAGGAAACTCTTTATTATCTCCATATACTGAGCTTGTTGAGGCATATATTAAGTGTTTGATCTTGTTAATTTTACTCATCTCTAAAATATTAAAAAAACCTTCAACATTGCTTTTAAAATAAGTGGAAGGATTTTCTATAGAATATCTTACACCTGCTTGAGCAGCTAAATGTATAATATAATTTATTTTATTTTCTTTTATTATTTTATTAAGTTTATCAAACTCTAGGAGATCAACTTTATAAAATTTAAAATTTTTATTTTGCTTTAAATTTTTTAATCTATCTTTTTTTATACTAATATCATAATAATTATTAATATTATCAATACCAGTGATTTTTGAATTTTTATTTTTTAAAATTTTTGATGATAGATGGTAACCTATAAATCCAGCACATCCAGTAATTAATATATTCATTAATTTGTGGGCATCTTAAATTCAGGCCCAGATTTAATACTTTTTGGCCAACGTGAAGTAATAGTTTTTAATTTTGTGAAAAATCTTATACCTTCTTCACCATGCATTGCATGATCACCAAAAAGTGACTGTTTCCAACCCCCAAAACTATGGAAAGCCATAGGCACAGGAATTGGAACATTTACTCCAACCATTCCAATGTTTGTGTTAGTTGTAAAATGTCTAGAGATTTCACCGTCAGACGTATAAATACTAGTTCCATTTCCGTATTGATGTTTGTTGACTAAGTCTAGAGCTTCATCATAGTTTTTTGCTCTAATTACACACAATACTGGGCCAAAAATTTCTTCTTTATAGATAGTCATTTCGCTTGAAACATTGTCAAATATTGTTGGCCCAACAAAATAACCATTTTCATAGCCTTGAATATTTATATTTCTACCATCTAGGATTAACTTAGCCCCTTCTTTTGAACCTACATCAATATAATTTAATATTTTATCTTTATGCTCTTTTGAAATAACAGGTCCCATTTCAGATGAATTATCATTCCAAGGAGCAACTTTAAGTGATTGAGCTTTTTCATTTATCTGATCGACTAATGCATTTCCAACATCACCAACTGCTACAGCTACTGATACGGCCATACATCTCTCTCCAGCAGATCCAAATGCTGCTCCAATTATTCCATCAACAGCTTGATTGAGATTAGCATCTGGCATAACCACTAAATGGTTTTTAGCGCCTCCCAAGGCTTGCACTCGTTTTCCATTTTTAGCTGACTCTTCATATATATATTTTGCAACAGGCGTTGAACCAACAAAACTGATTGATGATATGTTGTCATCATTTAATAATTTATTTACTATTTGCTTATCTCCGTTTAGTATATTTAATACACCATTTGGTAAACCTGCATCAATGAATAGTTCTGCAAGTTTAATAGCGCAAGAAGGATCCTTTTCCGATGGTTTTAAAATAAAGCAATTTCCACAAGCTATTGCAAGCGGAAACATCCACATTGGAACCATGGCTGGAAAATTAAAAGGTGTAATACCAACCGAAATTCCCAGAGGATGTCTAATAGACCAAGAGTCAATATTTGTTCCAACATTTTGAGAAAATTCACCCTTCAATAGGTGAGGAATACCTACTGCAAATTCAACAACTTCCAACCCTCTTATGACTGAGCCCTTAGCATCATCAATTGTTTTACCATGCTCTTTAGAAACAGTTTCAGCCAACATATCTATGTTTTTTTCAATGTTTTCTTTAAATTTTGATAGAATCCTTGACCTTCTGAGAGGGGTTACGTTAGACCATTCTATAAATGCTTTTTTTGAACTATTTATTGCGTGCTGAAAATCATCGTTATCAGATAAAATGACTTCAGATATAATCTCACCTGTTGAGGGGTCATAAACTGGCAAATATTTATTTGAGAAACTTGAATGTTCTCCATTTATAAAATTTTTAATTTTTTTCATAATTATAATATATATACAAATTATATATGTTTACATTAAAAAAATTTGAAGAACTTATAGTTGATCCCTATCCAGTAGGAATAATAAATCCTATATTTGATCAAGAAATTTATCTTGAAATGGTAGCTAAATTTCCTCCTGTCGATCTATTCTCTTTTAGATCAGAGCTTGGAGGAAAATCTTCTTTTAGTTCTAGATTTGATAGTAAATATTATCAATTCATTAAAAAAAATAAAATTTGGTCAAATTTTAATGATTTTATAAATTCAGATGAGTGTTTTTTTAAAATACTAAAATTTCTAAAGGAAAATAAAATTAATTTATTTAATTCAGGCCATAAGTTTATTAATACAAATAATAGTTTAAATAAAAATATTGAAAAATTTGTAAAATTAATATCCCTTAATAAACTGAAACTTACTAGCAGCCCTTTTTATTCGAAATTTGAATTTTCAATTATGAAAGGAAGTGGCGGTCACATTCTTCCTCATACTGACTCTCCAAAAAAAATAATCACTTTAGTAGTTAATATTTTGAATCCTAATGAATGGGAAGATAATTGGGGTGGCGGAACAAGTATAGTAAAACCTAAGGATAAAAATGAAAATTATAATTACTTAAATAAACAATTTGAATTTAATCAGATAGAAAATATAAAAACCTTTAAATATACACCTAACCAAGCGGTACTATTTGTTAAAACTTTCAACTCTTTTCACTGTGTGTATCCAATAAAAAGTACTAATCCTAACTCTTTAAGAAGAACTTTAACTATCAATTTTTTTGTTGATTAGATTGACGTATTAAATATAAATTTCTTAAGTATATAAGCACGCCAAAGCTTTGACCAAGTATAATTACTGGATCTTTTCTAAAAATAGCATAAGATAATAGAGATAAACCTCCTAAAATACTCAAATACCAAAATTGAATAGGAATAACACTTTTCTTAACAGACTCAGAGTATATCCACTGAACTATAAATCTTGATGCAAATAAACCCTGGCCAATAAATCCTATTATTAAAAAAATAATTTCATATCTTGTAAGAGAGTTTATGTAATCAATAAACATAATTAAATAATATTAGAATATAATTTAAAATCAATTAATATATTGTAGATATCCAGTTATAATTTATTTAAACAAAAGAATGACAAATGTTGTAATAATTTTAAAAAATTTCTGGGTAAGAAGATTTATCAGTAACTTTAATTTTTTAAGTTTTAATTTAATAATAAACTTCATACAAACAAGTCTTTTAATCTTATTAATTGGAATCAAAGAATATGGAGTTTATCAATTTGTTCTTACTTTTATACTTTTATCAGAAGTTGTAAAATCTTTAGATAGCGTTGTTGAAAGATTGCATGATTCTAAGAAAAAATCATCATCAATAATTTTAAATTCAATTATTTATAATAAAATACTTTTTTATAGTCTGTTTATTCCAATAATTTATTTTGTAATTACTAAATTAAATTTGAATTCAGAAATCTTAGACTCAAAAATATTATTTTTAATATTAATATTTTTTACTGTGGAAAGTTTTTCTTTAACATTCAATTATATTTTAATTTCTATAGGTAAATTAAAAATACTTAATTTTATAATTATTACTAAAAATATAATTTTAGTAGTTGTCTTAATAATCTTGTACTTTCTTAATCCAAAAGTTAAAATAATATTTAATATTTTTATTTATACGAACCTATTATTAAGCATTATATGCCTTTTTTTTCTAATGTTATTTTCAGAAATTAAGTTTAAAATTTCCAAAAAAAATTTTAAATATAAAGTTTTAAAATTTATTTATAATAAAAAATTTAAAAGAATATCAATTCCAATACTTTTTACTGTTATTAGTGGGTATTTTAAAAATTATTTTGTATCAATATTCTTTGGAATAAGAGGTGAATTTGAAAATGTAACTATTACCCGACTTATTATTCAAATAAGTGCTGCTATGCACAAAATATTGGTCGGAAGTATAAATAGATTTTTACCAGAAATTAAAAATGATTACAAAAATATCAATATAAGCAAAATAATAAGATATAATTATTTTTTTATTTATATTTCAATTATACCTTATAGTTTTGTATTCTTGTTTATCTGTTTTTATTTTAAATATTTTTTAAACTACAAACTTAGTAATGAAATATTTTTATTTATAACATTAATTGGTATAGGATATAATATTGCTTCGCATGCCCAAAAATATGTAATGATATTAAAACTAGAATTAAAATATTTTTTTGGTTACTTCACTTCACCTGCCAATTTTATTATTTTACCATTAGCAATATATTATTTAGGCGATAAATATAACATATTAGGTATAGGCATATCTTATATTATTTCAAATATTTTTATGCATTTAGTGCTTATGAGTTTCTATATCTTAGCTACCAACAATTACAAATCAATAATTAATTTGCTTCATTCATTAATTGCTTTATTCGTCTACTTTATTTTTTGTAATTCAATAAAAAATCTATTTTTATAAATGTGTTCAATTAATGGTATAAATTTTAAAAATGAGAAAATAATATTTGATATAACAAAATCTAATCAATTCAGGGGCCCAGATAAAACTAACATATTATCTTATGAGAACTATTATTTCGGGTTTAACTTACTTTCAATAAATTCAAATAGAGAAACTGAAATTCAACCAAAAATATCAGAAAGATATATATTCTTATTTAATGGAGAAATTTACAATACTAAGAAGTTAATCGATGAATTTAAAATTAAAGGTAATTTTAATAGTGATACAGATGTATTATTTGAACTAATCAAAATATTAGGTACAGAATTTATCGAATATATTGATGGAATGTATTCTATAGTTTTATTTGATAAATATGAAAAAAAATATTTTTTATTTAGAGATAGATTTGGAACTAAGCCATTATTTTATTATTTTGATGGTAGTAAATTTTATTTTTCGTCTAGCCTAACAAGCTTATCTAAAAATATTTTATCAATTAATTTAGAAATTAATAAAGAATCACTAAATAAATATATTAATTTTGGATATAATTTTGGTGAAAAAACTCTTTTAAACAAAATAAATCAAGTTGAAAATGGTCAAATAATCATCTTTGATGATAAAAGGAAAATATTAAAAAGTAAAAAGTTTATTAGCAAACCAACATCTATTAAAAATTATGAAAATTTTAGATCCACTATTCGTAATTCTTTTGAGAGCAAGCATAATGTCGCTTTACTACTGAGTGGTGGAATAGACTCAAATATTTTACTAAAGGAAAATATTATATTTAGTAAAGAGAGAACAACAGCTTTTTCAACTAAATTCTTAGACGTAGAAGACAAATATAATGAAGATTTTTTTATTGCTAAAAATCAATCCTTTAAAAACAATGTTAAATTTGAAGAAATTGAAATAGACAATAAAATGTTTTTAGATAATTTAAAAGAATCTTATAAAAGTTTAGAACAACCTATACTGAATATAGGAATACCTATTTATTATATTAGCTTTAAAAAAATAAGATCACAAAAATTTAGATCAGTTATTGCTGGTGATGGTGGTGATGAACTCTTTTTTGGATATAGTTATCAGAAATTACTTTATTATTTTAATAAATTTTATTTTTTTTATAAACATCAAGATTATTTTAAAAATAATATTTATGGTAAAAAAAAACTATTATTAATTAGCTATTATCTACTAACAAAAAATTACGACTTATTATTCAATGAAATTAATAACTTAAATTTATTCAGCAATAAAAGATTCTACGATAGATTGAATGTTTTTCAAAATAATAAAGTCTCGGATTTAAAGAAATATTTTGAAGAAGACTTAAATTTTAAACTTTCTAATGACTTTGTGGCCCTAAAAGACAATCTTGGTATGAGTTTTAATTTAGAAACAAGATTCCCCTTTTTACAATCCTCAATAGTAAATTATATAAATAAATTTAGTCTTAAGAAATTTTATAATTCTAAAATTAATAAAAGTTTTTTATATAATATTTATAAAAATGAAATTGATAAAGAAATCTTTACATCTAGGAAAAAAGGATGGACTATTCCTAATACGTGGCTGATTGAAAAAGAAACAATTAATTTCTATCAAAATAGCTTACCACAAAATTATAAAAGTTTTCTTGATAGTATAGGAATAAAATTTAACAGACAAAACTATGACATGAATATAAAATATAGAACATTAATATTTAGCCTTTTAACTTGGTCAAAAAAAAATAAACTGCTATAATTTAGTATAAATATTTTTTAAGTCCTTAATAAAATCATTATGAGTTCTGATCTTTTCATTATGCATGTTAATAGAATAATTTTCATTTAAGATTTTATCCACTATTAAGTTTAGTGACTCTATGTCCCCAAATTTTACAGAATAACCATCAGCAAAAGATAAGGCCTCCTCTGTAGCCGTACTTGAAGAAACTATAGATTTTGTTCCTGCCGAATATGCCTCAATTATTGTTAAATTAAACCCTTCGAAATACATATCATCATAATCAGAACATGCTGCAAAATTAATTTTTGAATCATTATAAATTTTATTTAAAAAACTATTTTTTATATTTTCATAAATTTTATATTTTATATTTGTTTTATTTAATCTTAGAAGTAATTTTTTGTATCTTTGATCAGATTTATTTGAATTTGAAACAATTATTAGCTCAAAGTTATTTTTATTATATTTTTCAATTAAATCTAAAAGAAATCTAAAGCCCTTTCTCTCTTTTTCTATTGGACCAACAAAAACTATCTGATTTTTTTTATAATTATTAGATAATTTATAAAAAATATCTATATCTACACCAGTATGAACAGTTATAGTTTTATGTTTTAAATTAGCAAAATTTAAAAAATATTTTTTTGTAAAATTACTTACAGATATTATTTTGTCAGATTCATCAAAAGCCAATCTATGATATTTTTTTTTATAGAAAAATTTACTATAATTAGCATGTATAGTAATAATATACTTTATCATAAATTTTTTTTTAAAATGATAAGCAATTGGAGATGAAGTTTCATTAAGACAATGAATTAAATTAAATTTTTTATTAAATAACTTAATTTTTAGAATATCTAAAAATAAAATAAATTTATACAAACTACTATCAACAAATAAATTTGAAATAAGTGACTTTTTATTTAAAAAAAAATCTACATAATTGTAACTTGTATAATAACTAATAATATTAATTTTATTGCTACTATATATCTTTTTTTCAATTAGCCTTCCTATGGAGTTAACACCACCAAGTTGTTGATCATATATAAGTAAGATATTCATATTCTTCTGTAATAGCCTATAATAACATATTATAACATATTTATGAAAAATATAGTAATATTAGGCAATTCACTAAAAGATAAAGATGGTGTTTCTGTATTAACTCAACAAATTAAAAAATATGAAAAGGAATATAATATTAAATTATATTCAAGTAATAAAAAATTTACACTTAATTTATTTAATAATCTTAAATCTCCATTTTATTTTTATAAAAAAAATTTATCAATCATTCATGATGTAATAAATATTTTAATAACTACTTGGAAAAGACCAAAAATAATCTTTTGTTTAAGTGAGTTATATGCCCCAATTGGTTTTATTTTATCTAAAATATACAACGCAAAAATTTTTATTGCATGTTATGGTACATACTCATTGAGAATGCCTAAGAATGATAAACTTTATGAAAAATCTTTTAAAAAAGCAACACTTTTATGCTCAAGCAAATATACATTGAATGTACTAAAAAAAAATAATGTAAGTAATAATATCCATTTTTTAAATTTATTTACTGATAAAAATATTTTTTTTTTAAAAAAAGTAAAAAAACTTAGACAATTTGTATTTTGTGGTGGGTCAAATTTTTATAAAAGACGTAAAGGTTTTACAGAATTATTGAATCTAATACAAAAAAAAGAATTTAAAAGTTTAAATCTTAAATTGGTTATAATAGGCAATTTAAATATTCACAATAATACTGAAACTTATATTTTTGATAACAAAGAAATAAAAGTTGATTTAAAAAATATTACTAAGTTAATTAATAATATTTATGGAAGTAATTTTGAAATAATTGGACCAATATCTAATAAAGAGCTTAGAGAAACATATAGTAATAGTTTATTTAATATAATGCTATCGAAACACACTGATGATGAATTTGATGGTTATGGTTTGACACATTTAGAAGCCAATGCTTGTGGAACTTACTCAATAGGATCGAAAGAATCAGGTTCAGAAAATGCAATTATTTATGGAAGTAGTTTTAATTCAAATGATTATAATAAAATTATTAAATACATAAAAAAAATTGAGAAAAACCCTTACATAAATATAAATCAAAGCAAAATAAGGGACGTTACAGATTATTTAAATGATCTTTTTAAATTTTTTGAAAATTAGGAAATTTTTTAAAATTATATATTTCAAAAATTTTACTATTAGCTTTATTTTCTACAATATCTAAAAAAGTATTATTAAAAAAGAATTCTAAACTTAGATCTAGAGACTCTAATTCAATTTTTTCTAGATCATCAAATGAAAAACTAATATTTTTATTTTTAGTATCAAGAATATTTATATGAATTTTTTTATTAGATAAATTTAAATATTGTTCATTCTTAGATATTTTTTCTAAAGTAATATCGTAACTGAATTCATTAATTAAATAAGAAACAAAATCAAAAAGAAAGTCATCTTTAGAATAAAAATTATTACTATTAGGAAATAGTAAATTGATTTTGTTAATTAAATTAATATTTTTAAAATAAGAAATTAATTTTTTTTGTCTATAATAATTATAAAGAATATTAAAAATATAATAATTGCTTTCACTATTCTCAGATATTGATGAGTTAATAAAATCAGAAGATTTAATAAATATTATATTTTTACATTCTAAATTATTTTTTTTCAAATTAATTTGAGAGATATTGTCAATAACAATTGTATTAGCTTCAATTATATCATTTTGTATTTTTTCAATTGCAATATTAAAATATTTTCTCTTTTCAAAGTTTGATATTATTGAAAGTATTTTTATATGAGGTTGATTAGTTAAATACTTTAAATAAATATTTAAATTCTCATAACCAAAAATTTTAATTCCATATTTCATTTATACTTGAGTGAAGTTTATTATATATTTTTTTTACCTTCATGTATTTTGATGTTTTTTCTTTCAATATTGCTCGACTACATGAATTACATATTAAATTATTTTTTTGTTCATTATATTTTTGATTATAAATAATATTGTGCTCATTTAATAATTTTCCATTCCATATTGTATCTATATTAGATTTAAAAATATTACCAAAAATTTTTCGACCCGTCGAGTCATCATCACATAATACGACATTGCCATCAACCATTACGTTTATCCTTCTTAAAATTTTGTTGTTAAACATAGAGCACCCTGAAACAAAATTTGATTCAGTGGATTTATAAACATGATCTGATAACCTATTTTCCATCCAGTTTTTTTTCATAATAGAATTATCAATTCCAAATTTATTCAGTTTACTCTGTAACAAAATTAAATTTTCATATTCGTCTTCTGTGCCTCTAGTTATTCTTAATGAAACTTTTATTTTATTTTTAACAACATCACTTTTAGTTGAAATAAATTCTAGAGAGTCCATTGTTTTATCAAGATCAATTGCCATAAAATTTTCAACTTCTTTTTTATTTGAACCAATTATTGATATAGAAATTACATCTTCAATTTGATCAATGTATTTCTCAAATATTTTTATTTTTTTTAAATTAAAGCTTTTAGCATTTGTAGTAATTCTAACTGTTAAATTATATTTTTTTGCAATGATAAAAACATCTTCTATGTAAGGAGTAATTAGGGGATCAGAATAGCGAAAAGGAATAATAGTTGCTTTACCATGATAGTTATATTTTTCTCTTAGATTTTTACCAAAATCAGTTAGAATATGTTTTATTTGCTCCAAGGTCATTCTTTTTTTAGTATAACCTTTTTCATCTTTCAACCAGCTGTATGGACAGCTAAAGCAAGCTGCGTTACATATTTGGAGTGGTTCGAATTCAATTTCTATTGGAAATTTTTTTCTTATCATTTTAATAATTATAGAGAATTTAATTAGTTTTGTAACTAGATAAAGTTATAATATGATTTGATAGCTTCACAATATTTAGAATATCTAGCATTTACTATATTATAATTATTTAAAATATTTAAATCATCTAGTCTTTTTTTGTTTTAAATTCAACTATGCACTTATCAAAGATCTTAAAGCCTGAAGTATTTTTAATATTAGAATAATTAATTTTAGAGTCAATTGTTAGACGAATGTCTTTTTTTAAAAAATATATTCTTTGATAAGATACATTGATAACAGGTGAAACATAGCCATATTCTTTATCATAAAATTATTTTACTAATACTTTTAAGAAAGATATGCCAAATGCTCCAAATTTTGAGTCTTTAAAATAGTTAATTTTCTTCATAATTTTTATATCATATTTTTTCTTATCTATTGTTTTAATAATAAAATTACACCCAAATTGTTTAATTATATTCTTATTTGAATGATAATAGTCATCAAAAATTACTACAGATTTTGTTTTTAAGTTTTTTTTAATATTGTTAAAATCATTTTCAATTGTGGAAATCAAGTGACCTCCATCCAAGAAAACAAAATCAAACTTTATTTCATGTTCTAGTTTTTTAAGAGTATCGGTAGTATTGCCTTTTATTAGATTGACATCTACGTTTTTTATAGAAGAGAGTAATTTATTTATTTTATGTTTGGAGTGAGGATATTTCGAAAATTCTTTACTAATAATATTTGACGGAACATCTTCATATAAATCAAAACCCCAGTAAAAAATTTTATTTTTATTTAATAAAGATGCAAGTTTTAGAATTTCATATGCTCTCTCACCAGTATAAACTCCTATTTCACATATATATAATGGCTTACTTTTTAAAATTTGTTTATAAAGATCAAAATATCTACTAATTTTTTTTCTCCTCAATCTGTATTTTGCAAATAAATATAAATAATATAAAATAAAGGATAGAAAATTCATAAATTAATTGTAGTATATATCATATATAGTATGATCAGGAAATTTTTTTACATTGTTCTTCATATTATATTGTTTTTCTTATCATGCATAAGTATTTTAATATATTTAATCTTTAAAAAAAATAAAGTCGGCACTTATCTAAATGAAAATACAAATGATATAATTGAAAACAGATCATTATGGATTGTTAAAAATTATGAGCCAGATATTCTTATAGTTCATTCTATATATTTTATCCCATCAATTAAAAATTTTTTTTTAAGAAAACCTTCAATTTACTTGGAGTCAATTTATTATTTAAATTCAATTTTTTCTGATAAAAATCAAGAGGATAATAAATACGATGTTTGTATTTTATTATTTAAAATTTTAAAACTGGATGTTTTATATTTATTAGATGATGTTCGTCATATAAAACCTATTTTAAATGCAGCAAAAAAACTAAATATTAAAACAATATGTTATATGCATGGACAAATTTATGAGAACTATTCAACATTATTTAATAACCAACCCGATATTTACTTGGTTTGGTCAAATTTCTTTAAACGTATTTTAAATAATAATTTTATAAAAAAAAGAGATACACAAGTAAAAATAATTGGATTTAATCACTACCATTATAAAATTCTAGATTATAAATTAAAAAAAAGAAATATATTAATATTAGAAGAAGATACTATTAATTATAACTATTATTTTAAATTACTATCAAATGTTAAAAATTGTCAATTTTATTTTAAGCCAAAAAAAGGACTTAATTCTAAAAAATTGATATTTCCAAGTAATATAAAAAAAATCAATACCAAAAAAAATCTTTTTACGGTTGTCTCAGATTATAAAATTAATTTAGTTGTAGGGTTTAGCTCAAACGCATTAATAGAATGTTATTTATTTAATATTCTTTCATTATCTATTGCAAAAAAAAATGAATTGTTAAGTATATATATCAAAAAACACAAACATGTGATTTCAATTGAAGATGAAGATATTTCTAGAAAAATTGATTTTATATTTAATAACTATAAAAATTTATTACATCATTATAAAACTATGGTATGGGATTAAATAATGTGTGGTATTTATGGGTATTTTAATAATGATTCTGAAAAATTTTTTAAAATTACAAAAAATATTGATAAAATTGAACAAGCCTTAAAACACAGAGGTCCGGATCAATCAAATTCAATTATCTTTAATAATAAAAAACTCTTAGTTGGAAACAATAGGCTCGCTATTGTTGACAAAAATTCAAATCCTCAACCATATAAAAATGATAGATTGGTATGTGTCTTCAATGGAGAAATTTATAATTATAAAGAATTAATTACTAATGAAAATTTACATACTAAAGAATTCAAATCTAATTCAGATGGTGAGATAATTTTATTTTTATTTAAAAAATATGGTAAAGATTTTGTTTCAAAACTAAATGGTATGTTTGCTATTGCTATCATTGATTTATATAATGATAAAATTTACCTATTTAGGGATACACTAGGACAAAAGCCAGTTTATTATTATTTTGACAATAGGGTTTTTGCCTTTTCATCAGAATTAAGAAGCTTTAAACAGATGGGAATTGATTTAAATTTTATTAATCAAGAGTCTTTACAAAATTATTTTTTATTAGGGTACATACCGGCACCTATAACTATGTATGAAAATACATACAAAATACAAGCTGGAGAAATAATAGAATTTAATTTAAAAAAAAGCATAATTAAAAAAATTAAATACAATTATTCAAACTTAAAAAACTATGATTATGAAAATTATGAAAATATTGAAAAAAATTTTAGAGAACTTTTACTTAAAAGTATAGAACTACGTCAAATAGGAGATTACAATATTAATTACGCAATGAGTGGTGGCCTAGATTCAACATCATTAGCTATAATTTCAAAAGAAATATTAAATTATCAAGTGGAAACATTCACAATAAAAAATGATATTAAACACTTAACCAAAGATGAAAATAAAAAATTTAATGAAGACTTTTATTATGCTAATTTAATATCAAAAAAATACAATATTAAAAATACCCCTATAGTAATCAATCAGGATAAAATATTAGAAAACTTTGTAGATTCAACTAATTCGTTAGAAGAGCCTAATTATTCTTTCCAAAATATTTCTCAATATATGTTCTTTAAAGAAGTATCAAAATACTCAAGAGTAATGATAACTGGAGATGGTGCAGACGAACTGATTGGAGGATATAATTTCTTTTTTCTAGACAAATATTATAAGTATTTTTCTATACTTCCCAAACCAATAAAAATTATTATTTCAAAAATGCATTTAAACAATAAGAAGCTTAAAAATTTTTTTTATAAAGGTTTAGAATCCAATGATATTTTTTTTAGATATTTAAATTGGCATTCAGTTTATAATAAAAATAATTTGCCTTTATTAGATAAAAATAAATTTTACAACTCAGATTTGTTAAAAAATAATTATATAAAAGATAAAAAAAAATTTGGGACAGAAGATTTATTAAGTATTGAATTCAATTTGTGGCTTAAGGAACATTATTGTTTGTTTGTAGATAAATTAAGTATGGCACATTCTTTAGAATTAAGATTTCCTTTTTTAGATCAAGAGTTATCTCATTTTTTAATGAATATTAAAATAAACAAAAAATCTTCTAAAAATAATCGTAAATTTTTATTAAAAAATGCGTTTAAAGATGTATTGCCAAAAGAATTAATTAATAGACGGAAATTAGGATTATTGCCTCCAGCTTCAAAATGGGTAAGAGGTAAATTAAATAGTAGATTAGAAGAAAATATAAAAGATTTAAAGAAGTATAATATGTTTGATCATAATTTAATTGATAACATTATTAAAAATCATATTAACAAAAAAGAATATAATCTTGCCCAAGTTTGGGCTATTTTTTCAATCTCAGAATTGCTAAAATGATTAATATTGTTGCAAAAACTGATAGCGATTTTGAAATTGATATTATTTGTAAAACATTATTTTTATTAAAAAATATTAATAAAAATAAAATATTTATCAATCTTTGTGGAGATCAAAAAACACTTAGCAAATATGTAATAAATGTTCTTAAAATATATTGTAATGATATGGAAATTAATTTTTTTACAAATAAAAAAATTAACGAATTTTATAAAAAACAATTTTTAAATATCACTTTTTATGATGAAAAAAATTTAGAAAAAAAAATTTTTAAAAAAATAAATCTTGACCAATACATTAATAAAAAAAAATATATTAGGGAGAAACAAATTGAAGGTATAAGATACTTATATAATGAATTAATAGACTTATTAAAATTTTAAAATATCATTTCTTACATAATTATTATGTATTTGATTGTTAATAAATTCTTCAGATATAAATTTATCTTTAATTGCTTCATTTAATAAGTTGTAAAAAAATTTGTTAATTTTATTATTAGGATGCTTAAGATAATATTTGTATGGTGGAAATTTTTTATTATAGATTATCTCTTTCAAATATTGAAACATGTAATAGGGAATTATTTTAAATTTATATTTAGGAAAATCTTGATGGAAATCAATTTTTAAACCAGTTTTCCAGGGCTGTGTAACTCTATTAGTTAGGTGAAGAAAAACTGTATTATCATTAATTTCATCAAACGAATTCCAAATATTATCAAGAAATAAAATTCTATCAAAATCTAGAAAATCTAAATGCATTAATGACTTGTAATCAAATCGTTTATCTAAAACTTTATAAGCAAGCTTTTCTAATTGAAATTTTTTTATTCTTTCATTATTATAAAAAATAACCGAACTATAAATTGCTTTTTTATTATTATTATTCCTACATGCAGCAATATCAAAGTTTTCTAAATTAAAATTTAAATATTCATCTATATTGTTAACCGCAAAGACATCAGGGTCAATAACTAATGAAAAATCTGTATGATGCATAATTTTAGGCGGAAAAAATCTGAGTAGAGTAAAAGATTGTAAATCATTTTTTTTCCAATAATAAATTTTATTATTCTTTAGAATTTCATAATCTTTATTTGTATTTATAAATTTATTATCATCAATGTTTATAATATTTATATCTTGTTGGTTAAGTGTATTTGAATTTTTAATTATTGAATACTTTGATAATAAAGCTCCCAACATTTGTTTATTATTAGTATGTATGAATACTTGTAATTTCATATTATTGTATTTATAAATTATTAATAAATTAAATAAATATTTTAATGAATTTCTTATTAACATCAGGTATTTTTTATCCAGATATTGGTGGTCCGTCATCATATTTAAGAGAATTGATAAAATATATTATTAATACTAAAAAAAGTAAAGTATGCATCATTACTTTTGGAGACATAAATAAAAGTTACAAAATTTATTTAACTAAAAATATTGAAGTCATCAAAATTAATCGAAACAGAAATAAATTTATTAGATTTTTAATAACTGTTTTTATAATTTTTATAAAATTTAAGAAAAATACCTCCTTATATGCAAATGGATTATTTTTTGAAGTTGGTTTAATAAGTATTATCAAGAATAAAACTTTTATATCAAAAATAGTTGGGGATTATCATTGGGAAAGATTTATAAGATTGGGATATACTGAGTCATCAATTAAAGAATTTAATAAAAAAAAATATATATTTATAATAAATTTAATAAGAAAAATATCATTTTTAAAATGTAAAAAGATTATAGTCCCCTCAATATATTTAAAAAAAGTCGTTATTTCGTGGGGCCTAAATAAAGAATTTGAAGTAATTAATAATTTTTTTACAAAATTAAAACATACAAATAAAAAAACGGATAGTAAATTTGATGAAATATTAAAAATAAAAAAAAATAAAAAAATTGTCCTAACAGTTTCAAGATTAGTTAAACATAAAAATATTGATTTTTTAATTAAAAGTCTTAATTTTAATAATTATATTCTTATAATAATTGGCTCAGGTCCAGAATATTGTAAAATACAAAAATTAATAAAAGAAAATAAATTAGAAGATAATATATTTTTATTGGGAAGTTTGGAGAAAACTGAAGTTTATGAAGCAATGACAAAAAGTAATATTTTCTTACTTCATTCATCCTACGAAGGTTTTCCACATGTGGTATTAGAAGCAATGAGCAATAATATAGTTTGTCTAGTTTCAAATGTTGGTGGAAATTCGGAGTTAATAAAAAATAATTATAATGGGTATTTGACTGAATTATTTAATATAAAAGATTTAAATACAAAAATAGATTTAATACTTTCAAATAATAGGTTAGAAATTATTTTAAGTAATGCAAGATTAACTTTAAAAAGGTTTGATAAAGAACAATTGTTAAAAAAGACATTTAATGTTTTATCATAATAATATACTCTTTGTTGTTAAAGATACAAAAATACTTATTCCAAATAGTGACTTTAGAAATAGACATAATAAATATATTACATTTTTAAAAAAAAAAAACTTTAATATTAATTTTGTACTTATTCATTCAAAAAAATATTTTGTTATGGATGAAAATTATAATGTTCAAATTGATTTTAATAGTAATTTATATAAGTTATTTATTTTTTTTTTAAAAAATAATTATTCAAAAATAGTATTACAAGATACTTTTTTATTATCATTATACATTAATATAATTTCAAAAATAAAAAAAAAAGAAGTTATATTACAAATACATGGCGAGTTATTTTCAAAACGCTGGATTTTATTAAGTTATAAAAATCCCTTTAAGTTTCTTTTATCATTTATAAATATTATGCTAAGTAAAAAAATAAGAGTCGTTAATAATTATACAAAAAAAATAATATTAAAAATTTTTAAGAATAAATTTGTTTTGAATATTCCAATACCTGTATTAGATCATTTCGAAAAAAAAAATTTTGAAATTTTAAAAAATAAAAAATTTAACATTGCTTACATTTCTGAATTAATAAACATAAAAAACCCTAAATTAGTTATTAAAATTTGTAGAGAGTTAAATAAATTAAATTTTAATTATGCTATTTTTATCATTGGAGATGGGGCTTTAATGAACAAAATTAGAAATATGGTAAATAAATACGAATTAAACAACCAAGTATACATACTAGGTAAATTAAAATATGAGGAAATTAAAAAAATATATAAGAATATGAATTTAACAATACTAACATCAAAAAGTGAGTCTTACTCAAGAGTAATAGTTGAATCTTTTTTAAATCACACACCTGTATTATCTACTAAAAGCACAGGACCATCGGAACTAGTTAAAAAAGAGTACTTATTTAATTTTGATGAAGAAAAAATTGCTAAATCTATTTACAATCTCGGGAATAATAAATTATTACTTAAGAAATATATGGACTTTGTTGAAGGTAAATATGCAAATTATAATCCAAATATTTATATTGATAAATGGTCTAATTTTATAATTGAATAATGACCATAGTATTTATTACCCAAAAAATTTTTGATGATAAAAATGTACAATCATTTGCTAACAATTTTTATGATTACTTAAAATTTTATAATAAAAATGTTTTCATAATTGCAAATCAAAATAAAATTAATAATAAAAAAAAAAATTACTTTTTTTTAAACAATTTAATAAGTAAAGATTTTTTTTTTATAAATAAATTTTATAAAATTTTACAGTATTATTTCATTATAATTAATATTTGTATTAAATTTAAATTAAAAGTTATTTTTGTACACCAAATTGATATTTTTGTTTTTTTATCCTTACCTTTAAAAATATTAGGAATAAAAATATACTATTGGAGAGCCCATACATCACATAAAATTAAAGACATAATTACTTTTTATATAGCTGATAAGCTAATATCAACAAACAATAAAACTATTAAGATTATTAAATCGATTAAAGAAAAATATATTTTAACTGGACATCTCATATCTAATCACACAAAATATGATGAATACAATTTTAATA
>Ga0055584_100002149_pt1 | contig 19474 bp, 6 predicted proteins | sample OSDHelmetaG_FD_58716 | JGI IMG/M metagenome (GOLD analysis project Ga0055584, IMG submission 58716) | Pelagic marine sediment microbial communities from the LTER site Helgoland, North Sea, for post-phytoplankton bloom and carbon turnover... | ecosystem: Environmental > Aquatic > Marine >... | reverse complement strand
GAAAGGTCAAGAGAGGCCAATAGAATGATGGGATATGGAGCACTTGGCCTGGGTGTATCTTGGGGTCTGGATTACTTAGGAGCACAAATAGGCGGAACATTTGGTGCAATTCTGGGTTGGGTTGCTGATATAGGTTATGAAATAAGTGCCTCCATGATGATACAAGGAGCAATGATGCATTTAACAAAAGATCCTCCCGACCCTCCTAATCATGAAGATGCTCAAATAGCATCAAAATCAACTACATCTTATACTTTTTCTAGACCTCTAAATAATACTACCCAGGGTGCTGTTGTTCCAGTTGGTTATGGGAGATTAAGAATAGGTAGTCATGTAATATCTTCTCATTTGATGAACAGTAGACTAGCAGCATTTAATCAAGTAAGAAATTCGACAGAAGATGATAATGGAAATTTAGTAGGAGCTGTCAATGTTGATCACTATACACTATAAGTCATGCCTTTTAACTTATACTGTAATGCTTCTGATACTACCCCAAGATTATTTAGGAGGGAAATAAGGGGAAGTTTTCAACCATCCGAAGAAGATAAAGAAAAATTACAATCAACAGCATTTATAAAGGCAATGGACCTTTTGTGTGAAGGTCCGATAGAAGGAATAGTAGATGCAACTGGAAAATTGGCAAAGGGGTCTGATATATTCAAGGGTATATATTTAAACGAAGTCCCTGTACAATTAACAAAAAAAGGCGCTCCGCTTTATAATTTTAGAAATGTTTCAATAGCTTACAAAAAAGGAACTGAGAGTCAAACCCCTTTTTATACAGAACAAGATGACGATTTTTATTGGTTAAAAGATTTTTCTTATACATCAAAAACCGTACCCGTCGGAGTAAGCTTAGATAACCAAACAATATTAGAGGCAACATCTCAAGCAAAAAAATTAAATGCACAAGCTTCTTATTCTATAGTAGATCAAGATGTTGACTATGTAGGTTTAACAATTGGCATAAGCGAATGTTACACAATAGATGAGGACGGACAACATCAAATAAATGAAGGCGGATTCCAGATATATGGAGACATAACTGGTGTTGTTCACAGAAGCCTTGGAGAAGAGGAAGTGGCAAGAATAGTAGATGATGGAGTTGATGAACAAAATGTAGTCGTGCATGTAAAAGGGCTATCTTTAAATGCTTACAAAGAAGATATATTTTTTAAACTAAAAGACTCTAAAGATATTGGATCTAGTAGGCCTAGACACATACATATCAAAAACACAACAACTCAATCTTTAAATTTTAGAAATAAATTTTCTGCATCTCTTGATACTGTTACTGAAATAGTAGATGTAAATTTAAGTAATCCAAATTCAGCAGTTGTAGCCGCAGTCGTAAGTGCAGAGAATTTTTCTGGGCCACCAACGAGATCATACGATGTAAAGTTAAAAAAAGTAAAAGTTCCTAAAAATTATGTAGACAAACTTGAAGGTCCAGATGGACCAACAAAAATTAGAGCTTATGGCTCTGAATATGGCGCAGCTGGATCAGAAGCTGATAGTGAAAATAGGCATGAGGGTATTTGGGACGGAACATTTAAAGAAGAATTAGAATGGACCGATAATCCTGCATGGGTACTTTACGATTTAATAACAAACGATAGGTATGGATTAGGCGACTACATAAGAGAAGAAGATGTAGATAAATGGGAATTGTATAAGATAGCAAAATATTGTGACGACCTTGTTCCTACATCAAGGCCAGCTAAAGGCGATGGGTTTATTCAGGAAAGAAGGTTTACATGTAATCTTCTTCTAACCAATGCATCCGATGCATATCAAACTCTAAATGAAATATGCTCTATATTCAGGGGAATAGCATACTTTAACAATTTAGAGATTTTTGTAGCTATGAATTCCCTAAAGGTGCCTATGGCAACCTTTACCAATGATAATGTAGCAGATGGAATATTTAGATATGGAGGAGCTCCAGAGCATACAAAGTTTACAGCGGTAAAGGTCGCTTATAAAGATAAGACTGATTCATTTTTACCAAAATATGCATACATAGAAGATGCAGAGGGAATAATAAGATATGGTTTAAGATTAAAATCTTTAGCTGCGGCGGGCTGCACTTCAAGAGACCAAGCTCTAAGAATGGGAAGGTGGACATTGCTAACATCTAATTTAGAGGAAGAGACGGTAAGTTTTGCTACAGATAGGCAGGCTGAATACATACAACCTGGACAGGTCTTCACTGTATATGATGAATTAAGGCAATCTTTTAGAATAGGCGGAAGGGTAAAAGCTATACAAAGATCAACCGATTCTGTGGAAGGGAATTTTCTTCTGTTAGACCAGCAAATTGATACAGATAAATATGACATGACGTCAATATCTTTTCTTATTCCAAGCAAAGATTATCAGGGAGATGGAAACACCCATCAATTTAAAGAATTTATACATAGGAATGGTTATAATATTGGAGCTCAAGACAATGGAGAAAGAAATTTTGAAGTTATACCCCTTCATTCAGAATCCTCAAATAACACTTCTTTACATAATTATATAGAAAACACCCCTTCTGGGGCAAAAATCTTAACTGATGAAAATCAGGACTTGTTATTAAAAAGGACAGTATCTGGATCTCATATAAGCAATGAAGCTAGATATAAAACTTTTAATGATTACTTACTATCTAGCGATGTTCTTAAGGATCTAAGGAATGGAGAAGATAGAGCTGAAATAACAGATAAGATAAGAGAAGGAGCTTTATATTTAATACATGGAGTGTCTAAAGACGGAACCGTTTCAGATTTTAAAGGGAAGAATTATCAGTTAATATCCAAACAAGAAAATTCAGATGGAACATTTGCAATTTCAGCATTAGAGTATGATTCTGGAAAATTTGATAAGACAGATGCATTATCAACAATATACACAGAGACAACATATAATTATGACCCTTCAGAAGGAGGAGATAGCGGGGGTCCAGGCGAAGATGAAGAACCCCCAGAGCAACCTCCCGTGCCTCCACCAACGGAGCCGCCAGTAGTAAACCTTGGATATCCAAAAATAAATACGGTAGATTTAATAGTTCAAAGTAGTGGGGTTATAAACTCCCAAGGAGAAACAAAGTCAAGAGTATCTTATTATTTTCATAACACACAAGAGAACAAACCTTACTATAGAAATAATTTATCTGCAGGGTACTATGGTTTTAGAGTTTCTATGATATCTGATAAATATTATGGAAGACTACTCACAGCTAGAGATAATGGAGAAAAGGTTCTGCAACATGGCCAATATATAGTGTCTGGAGAACAAGACTGCGGTGACTATAGAGTTCTATACGATAACACACAAACAGCATCGGAATACTACCTTACTCCGAGCGGAAAAGCTGTTCTTGGAGGTCAAGATAATAATTCTGTAGCTATAGCAGAATTTAAATCATCTGAATTTAATCCATTTTTAACTGTTGAAAGACCTAGAGCTGTATATGAATTTGCAGACTTAAAAGCAGAAGGTTGTAACGTTTTTCAAGAAGAATACGAAGACAAAATACTTACCGATGTTCTTTCTGGGGAATTTGACCTTCCCGACCCAGAAGCTTATTATGAATTAAGATGGTTTGAGGGAAATTCATTCGGAAAAAGCCCTGAGAAAGTAATGATATTTAAGGGGGTTAAAGATGTTACACCTCCCGCTGTTCCCACCAACTTCAACGTTTCAATAAATCAACTTTTCCCCAATCAGTTGAATTTTGAATGGGATCACCAAGAAGGCAAAGACAGCGATTTAATAGGATTTAGGATATATACTGGGCACGAAGGGGGTGAAGACCCAAATATAAAATTCAGTAAATACTCCGATGATATAAATCCAAGAAACTCTTTCCATACTCCCAAACAAGGGTCATCTTTCGCTGAAGTAGTAGGAAAAAATGCAAGATATTTCACTTATGAGGCTGATACTTCTGACGGAACTCTAAGAAACAATAAAGGGGAGCCTATAGGATTTGGAGATAAAGCAGCTTTTCACATAAGAGCTTTTGACTATTCTGAAAATTTAAGCGATGGAGCGAATAGTAATACACTTTCCTTAACTAATGTATCAGCAGCGCCAGATATTTATTTATCTGGAGAAATAGTAGAGGAAGCCGTAGGGACAGACAGTTATAGATGGAGCCCAATACTGCATGTTTTTTATTCTGGATCCTATCACACTTTTAAGTCATTCAAAAATTATCATTTAAAAATAAATGACGAAACATACGGGTTTGGATCTCCTAATTCTTATGTAATACCATTACAGGATGTCAAGCCAGCCCCTGAAAGCTTTGGAGTTCAAGGCTCTGGCTATTACGAAATAAGATCAGTTCTTCCTGGTGCCACTTATTACGGAGAAATATATGCCGTAATGAATGACGGAAGAGAATCAAGAGAAGGTAATCATACTGCAACTATACCACAGGATACATTCCCCCCAGCAAAACTAAACGACTTTAGGGTTTCAAAACAGTTTTCAAATTTTAGATTTTCATGGGATGAACCTGAAGAAAGAGATGTTGCCAAAATTCTTTTATATACAGGAAGTGGGCATTCTAATTGGGGAGTGCAGTTAAATAAAGAAAGCGAGACAAGTAACTTAACTAACCCTGAGTTCAAACCTCAAACAGAACACTTCTTAGTTTCAGATCCTACAGATTTCCCAGCAGCACCGATAGACAAATTCAGAGAAATAGGATCAGAGTCTTGGGAGAAAACCAAATTCCCATTTCACGCGGTTCCAGTTGACACATCTAACAATACAGGTATGTATAGCAATTATACATATAGATATGTAAATCTAGCTGGACCCGAAGTTCATACAAGTGGAGAGGCTCACCCAGACGGTCGTTCATTAATTCATGTTTTTTACTCTGGAATAGGTCAAAATGATGAATCATTTAAATATTACGAAACAGAGTATCAAGATGTAACATCCAACGACTCTTTCTTAATAAACTCTTATTCTGATTCAAAAAAATCTAGCCTAGATCATTCTTTGATCGGAAAAGGTTCGGGGCATTTTAGCTTTGAGGCTTTAGGCACTCATTTATATGAAGTAAGAACTAGAGTTATATTCGACTCTTTTGAATCAAATTTTTCTGATGATGTTAGATTAAGCAATTATGAATATGGAATAACCTCTGATTTTATATATGCTCCGCCAGATAGAATACCTCCTGGAAGACCAGAATGGATAGCGGCTCAAAAAAATGGACCTAATGTATTTTTATCTTGGGATAATCCGCCAGACAGAGATTTAAAATCAATACTTCTTTATACTGGATATCAAAACTTTACAGGCGAAAAAGATGGAACATATTTACATCAGAATACATTGACTAATGTCGATTTAATAGCTTTAAAAAACTTTAGAAAAAATTCAGAAAATGATTTATATTTTTGGTTAAGAGCTGTAGACACCTCAAATAATACTGGAGAATGGAGCATAGGGAACACAGCCATAGGAAATCCAGATCAAATAGATCCTTTTGGAAAACCTTATAATAGTGGGCAAAGAATTGGAATCGGTTTACCAGAACCTCTTCATAGAGAGCATATAATAGCTACTACAGGAATAGAAACAGATGAAAAGGGAGATGGTACATCAAAACCTTTTATATCTTATATGATAACTGGTCATCTTGATTACCAAAGAGCTTATTATAAAGTAGACCTATCAAGAAAAAATAATTATTCAATACTAAAAGGAACACAGAATATTGATATAGAACACGGCCCAAGAACTAATACAATGACGGGCAGTGGAATATTTACAGATTTAATAGCTAACGAAGACTATTATTTAAGAGCTAGATTTCAAGAATTTGACGGAAGAGTTAGTGCATATACTGATTGCATACAAAACCCAATAAAAACACCAAAAGATACTACACCACCAAAAAACCCAACAAATTTTGTAATAGTATCTGGCCCAAAACAAAATATTATAAACTGGAAATGGGAAGGTGGGGTTTCAAAAGATTTAGCATCTTTATTAGTTTATAAAACAGGAATACCAACAGGAAGAATAAGCAAAAAATCTTCAGAGGATAATTGCTGGGCTTCTGCTCATATAAGCGGGTATTTTCAAAAAAATATAGACGAATATGCTTTTCAGTTAGCTCCATCCACATCGTTTATTGATAACGATGTAGTCACTGGATTAAATTATAATTGGGGCTTGCCTGGAAATGTTAATGGAAAATACGAAAGGCCTTTAAATAATGTTTATTATCATTATTTTATTAAAACTATAGATAGGTCGGGCAATACTGGCATTGGATTTGTATCTGGAGTTTCTCAGGACACCCATACCTCATATCCAATCAACCCATCTAAAACAGTTCACTCATCTTTTGCTAATGATAGTTATGCACAAACACCGCACAATCAAGGTTATGTAACTGGGGGGGCAATCAGTGCAAGCTACATTTCAAATGTATATGCTGGAGATATAATATCATCTAAAATCACATCTACTGATTTTATTTTAGCTCACCCAAGCGGCAGGATATTAAGCGATTCGGTTCATACTCTTGGACCCTCATACGGACCTAATCCTGGGCCAAATGTGCATGAGTATGACTACTTGGCTGGACCTGGATTATATATGGATCATAAAATGTTCAGAATCGGTGACCCTGATGGATTTGGAATGTTTTGGACTGGAGAAAAACTTGTAGACGGATCATTTAAGCAGCCGACCTTTAGGCATGATCCTGATGGATGGCATGCTATAGATATAGACCCTAATACTCTTGAAATCAGGGGCAATCTAACTGCTGGAACTATACAGATAGGAGCTAATCAACAAGCAGCATTAGATGTAGACCAATATGGAAATTTAAGCATAGGAGATCAAAGAAAAAACATTAGAGGTTTCTTTACTGGAGCATTAGGTTACAGTGGTATCTTACATGACGAATTGGGTCAACAAGAGCCCGCTTCAATACTCCCAGCGAACATCAATGATGCTGGTAAAGCATATGTTCAACTAAATCTAGATGACTATGAAAACTATGAACTATCTGACCTTGCTGGAGGAGGGATGTTCATAGAAATGCACTGGACTAGAGATGGAGGAAAATACCACGGAATAGAAACCAGACAAGTATTAGATATCAACTTAAGGCAAGACAGGGATTACGAACAAGGATTCGGCAAGGTCAGATTAGGGGGGGCAGCAGGCTCGTTTGACGGAGTTAGTCTTACAACCAGATATGGAAATACATATGGATTAAAAGGGGTAACAACAACAGGAGCATTAATATATTGGGATAAACCCGAACATAAAAACCATGCCTTATATCAACAGCCAAAAGATAGAGATTGGTTTCAAATACATAATGCAAAATTCAAAGTTCTTAATGATGGATCTGTTTTTGCAGATAGTGCTCAAATAGGTGGAGTTGTTACGGCTGACTCTTTTCAGGCTGGCAATAATATAACACTGGGAGACGAAGAAAACAAGTACAATACATTAATATCTAGTTATGGATTTATAGATGATTTGCCCTGTAAAGACACAGCTCAAGATGGAAGAGGATGGGGGATAAGGGGAGATGGTCATGCAGTATTTAAAAGTATAGATATTAGGTCGGGAATAATTAGTGGTGTTTCTTTTGCAGCTGGAGATTGTGATAGTAGAGATCATTTTAGGGTAAATACAAGAGGGGATATATCTGTAGGGCCAAGCAATTACTATGCAAAAAATAATTTTTATGTTACAAGGCACGGAGAACTTCATGCTACTGATGCATTCTTTTCTGGAGATGTTACTATAACTGGAACATTAGATGTAGGAGAAGGCCTCCAGATAGCAACAGACATAAGAGGACATAAAGACGGAGACCCAGCCACATTTCATGCCGAAGGTACTAAAGGTATTTTAATAACGAAAGATGATATTAGGTCAACTAATTATAATGATGCCAACTTTACACTACCTTCTATGGTTGGACATGGTAGACCGCAAAATAGAGGATGGAAAATTACCAATGATGGGAATGCTGTATTTTTTGGAGCATATGTAACTGGAGGTTTTTTAAGCGGAAATAGCATAATAGCTGGAGAAGGAACCTCTGAAAACCCTTATTTTAAAATAAGTTCAGATGGTGAAATGCAGGTCGGGGGTTTTGGCCCAGGTGTCACAGCCACTTCGGCACCAAAATCTGGCCAAGGACTTTTTATAAATAGAAAAGGTGCCCTTTATGCTCAAGATGCATACATAAGAGGTAATATAACAGGAGATGCGGGAAAGATAGGGTCTTTATATCTAGCAAGGAATTACTTAGCTACATACGATCATAGCACAGAAGGCAGAAATACTAGAAGCTCTCACAAATGGCAGGAAGGAAAAACAGGTCTATATCTAGGTAAGAATGGAGATTTTTCTATATCAAATAAAGAAGGTTTAATTTTTGCATATGATCCAGATCATAATTCTAGTTATGTTACAATTACTGGTATTGCGTCAAGTAGTAATAGACAAAGTGAAATGGCTGATCTGACAAATCAAAATAGTCAAATACCATGGAAAGGCGACGGAAAAGGTAGGGGGTTTGTTTTTGCTGGTGATGGAGATAGTTGGCTAGCTAATTTTTCAACAGACCCTTATAGTGCATCTGGAATAGCTGGGTTAGTAGAAACTCAAATAAATGGAGATATACAAAGCCCAGAACAAAATAAAAAATACACAGTAATGGCAAAGTCTCCAATAGGGTATGATGTTTTAGGAATATACATGGAAACAGATGCGGGCACAGCAACAGTACAATGGAGTAAAAATGCAACAAATGTAGGTCAAAGATCTGTATTAGGATTGGAGCGAAATGGAGCGGGTTATGTAAATATGTCTGTAGATACAAATGGATCATATCATGATTTTATAGGAAAAAGATACAAGCATGGAACCGATAGTTATGTAGCTGTGGTAGGATCTGCCGCTAATGTAATTAATCCAGATAATGCGGATTGTTATATAGTATGTACTCCAACCGCTGTAGCTGGAGCAACCTCATTAAGGTTTAGGATAGACTTAAAAAGGAATGGAAATTTAGACGGGAAAAACTAATATAATATATGAATATTAGAGAGTTAGATGCCTTAAACATAAAAGCCATGCTTTGTGACATTTTATTAGAAAAAGAACAATTAGAAAAAAATATAAATATATTAAAGGGAGAGCTGGAAAGAAGGGAAAATGACAGACAGGTAAAAGTACAAAATGGTGAAGGGGGAAAGTGATAAATTGTGCCATTCGATCAAATTTATTGGAATCATTACGGGGGTGGAAACTTTGCTGATAAAGGTTTCTTTGATGTTAGCGAATCGCAAGATGTAAGATTCGGAGTAACTGCAACAAGCGACAGTCATTCAACTTTTTCTTTTTACGGCAAAAGGCGAGATAAGGTTGGGTCTTTTTGGGATCTTCTATACAGAGATCCAAATTTCCCATTCAACGCTCATTCATTTGGAAATGCAAATGGAAACAATGGAATAGGAGATGGTGGGTTTTGGGATGAACCAGACGATCCCCCTCAGCCCACAGCCAACAATGGTAATACAAAAAATGCATGTGAAGAAAGTAAAGGATGGACAGACAGTGGGTTTAATGGAGTATGCAAACCAGCAAGAGAATGGCATGTAGGTATAACCGAATCGATGGTTTACAGTTGGCCTGGAATAGAAGATAGATGTTATACTAATTTTAACGTCAATGATATAAAAAAAACAGGAAACTCAGGAAATAATATCGAGGGCGTTTATGAAAATCCGACTGAAGATAATTTATTCCAATCCCAAAATAGAGAAAGCTGCCATAATATATCAAACACATCAAGAGTAAAAGATGCCCAAAACACTTTTATAGGAATACATAAAGACTATCCTCTGACAGTAACAGCGACTCAATCCATGAGGGGGTACTATTTAATATTAAAAAGAAAGAGGTTTACTTACAATGAATATAAAAGTAAACACACCAAGCAATATGGAGGTAATAGTTCTAGCCCGCACTGGCAAAAAGGGGGCAATATAAAATTAAGTAATACCGATTCCAGACAAGGTAATTTTTTAAGATTAAATGTCGCAGTAGATACAGACAGAGAAAATCCATGGATAGATAAACCATATGATTCGACAGAAGAAATGGCTACCGACAACATAACTGGAATATTATGTTCTCCATTAGGAGCTCCTTTATCAACAACTAGAGATTATGAAGAAATTTATAATTGGGGAGGTGGTTATAATTGGAGAGCAGCAGGCGAATCTGGATTATCTGGAAGAACTGTAGAAGATGATTTATTGGGTGTTTTTCGGGATTATGTTCCTTGGGCTGGGATTTTTCCAATTCCTTTAGACGATCAAGATAAAGAAATAAACGGCTGGATCTATGATTGGACTGTATACATTGTAAACATTGCATTATGGAAAACATATAAACCAAATGCAGCTTCAGAAACCGCTGCAGCGAAAACCTTATATGATAGCGCGCAAGCAACTACAAATGCACAGTGGATATCCTATCAGGCTTTACAAGACGATGCCGAAGCAAAAGAAGCAGAATATGATAGGCTTAAAGCTATTGCAGACGATGCTTTCCAAGACGCTGAAGATGCCCAGACCGCCTTAAATACTGCAAATACTGCAGAATCTAATGCATGGGATGCTTATATCGGCAGATTCAATAGTTATACTCCAGTAACTAATTCCACATTCGAACTTAGTGAGTATTTCGAATGGGACTCATCGATTCTTGGAACAACTTTATACAACGAAAAGGTGGCTGAAGATGTCTATGCAGAATGGTATGATTGGTGTGCAGAATATGCAGGCTATACGGATGATACTGGTTATACCTGGACGGCTAATGATTCTATTGGTTATAAATGCGCTAATGGTACAGACAATGGAAATGATTTATGGGGTGCTTATAATGACATGGTTTGGTGGCAAAATCTTGCGGATAGTGAATTAGTAGCGGTAAATGCACTAGGTGCTGCGCACACTGCATCCGAAGCCGTTGTAGCCGATGCAGTAGCGGCTCAAGTAGCTGCTGCCGCAGCCAGCGATGCTGCGAATGAAGATTCAAATGCGGCTGCAGATGCTTCAGATGCAGCACAGCTACTTCCTGCTCCAGCATACACAGAGTGGCAGAGGTTGGACGGAATTTCTGCTGACCTGTATGAAGATTATATAATAGCTGAAACCTATGAATCAAGAGTTGACGAACAAATTGCAGCATGGGAAACAGAAGAGGCTAAATATCCAAATAATGCTAATTCTTCCATGAGGGATAGAATAAAAAATCCAACATTTTACACGTCAACAAGATTAAATTGGAGATTACCTCAATTTACAAACGATACAGGGGAAATAGATACGGAATTAGATGTTATAGCTCCAACTGGAGAAGATCATGATGGATCTGTCAAGGTGATGGATGCAGTAATACATCCAACTTTTGTGCCAAGAGAAAGGGCCGAAACGGGCTCTGTATACATAAAAAGCATAACAATTAAAAAGAATAATCAGGTGTTAAGGCCAGCTCAGGATAGTATTGGAACTTATATACAAGTTCCAAGTCAAGAAATATACACAGACAGAAGTTCTACTATAAAAGCATCAGGAAGTAAAGATCAAAAATGGGTAACTTTTACAAATTTATACAATAATAAAACGGATATAATTCACAGATATATATCTGATACTTTTTATATAAAATTTCCATCTGGAGATTGGTATGAAATAGCATCCGTAGAAAACGCTGGTAATAAAATTCAATTAACAGAAAATTTAAAAGAAACTTTATCTTCTTCAAATTTTATACTTTATATACCTAGAGGATCTCCTAATGTTAACTATACATGGGGACATTATGACTTGACGGAATTCGATAAAGATACGTATGAAGAATTAGTAGATAAGTCAAAAAAGCACATGTGGCATAAAGATGATAATCTAGAAGAAATACCTGAAGAACTGATAGACCCGCAGGGTAATTACGGTTTTACAGATGATGAAAAAGCTGCTTTGATGCATGTTATAAATGATAGTACAGCAATATTAGTTAGAGATTTATTTACAAACACATCGGTAGACCCAGATAGAGATACCCTTGATACATTATATGCAAGCCCAACAATGGGCCTGGAAACAGGACATACTGGTAAAGCAACCAGACATCCATATTTTTCTAACGAACTATCGGAAAGTTTACATATTAGGAATGATTTCTTTACTTGGGCTTATTATGAATATCTGTATTTTGGTGCTCCAGCAGGGCAAAGTGGACACATATCTGCAAAAGTGAAAGGAAATGTATCTTGGGATAAATATAGTTGGGTTCAATATTGGGAATGGAAAGGAACTAACTGGCAACTCGAAACAGAAGCGTTAGGCAAATATGCGACAAGTGGATTTTCAAATTTAAACCAATCAGAATTTGATGGTTTTACGCATAGATATACAGACTTATACGGAGTTGATATACCAAGTAAAGCTAAGCAGTTTTGGTATGGCGGTATTGATAAATCTTCTTCAGCTTTATGGCCGTCTTATGAAAATAATATAGCAGCATTATGCGCTGAAAATGAACATAACCCGTTTCACCAATCCTTTACTACACACTATGGAAGTTGGGTAGATGAATTTGCAGAAGGTTACACAAACTGGAATCATTCTATTAGGGGTATAGATTTAGGAGCAGATTCAAATAATACGCCATCAACACAAAGAGTTCTAGATAGACCTTGGTTTAGTTATTGTGCATTTAATAGAGTTCCAGGCTTGCAAATAAATTATAGAAGCAGCTTGAATTACTCAAATCAAAGAATGCTAATGGCTTTCGCAATGACTCATAGAAATTTAAACGAGATGGATAATGCAGATAGAGCCAAACCAATTCATGCACTTATGGATGCTAAATATGAAAAAATATTAAAAAGGCCATCTGTTTTAGCTCAATATGGTTATGTTGGAGATTTATTTGGATACTCTAATGAAGACGTAGGATTTGCTAATAATGATTGGATAGATCATAATATGACAATATACGAAAGTAACGAATCAATATCTGCTGGAACTACATTTGAAGTATCTTTACATCAAGCAGGGACAGAATTTAATGATGACCCAAGAACTGAATTTGAAAAAAGAGCAGTAGATGATAATCAGGTCGGAGATGGAAGATCAAAGATAGCTTTAGATAACTATACTTTGTATGTTGTTGCAAAATAAAATTTATTAACAACAATCGTTGTTTCCACAAAAGGATTGGGATGTAGGGGTTTGAGAATTATTAGCTAATTGAGTTTGCCCTTCATATGTTGGACCTTGACTTCCATCATTAGAACATGTATTACCACAATTACCTCCTGTATTTGAAGCAGTGTGACCACTTCTACCTGGGAAATAAAACCTCTGAGTTTTTGTAGGTAAATACGGGTTGGGCAACGGAATTAAAAAAGAGTTATATCCTGGATGTTGGGCTAACCTATTTTTCATAGCCTTGGATAACAGGCCTTTATTTGGTTTCAGTTCTGAATTTTTATAGAAAAAGTTGGCTGGATTTTGATATAAAAGAGATGATATTGATTTCATATCTAAAGATCTTCCATGAGCATAAAAAACATTCTCTTCTTTAACAAAAGACCAAACTTCAGTTTGAACTTTTTTCTTTTGCCCGTTTATTGTTTTTGTTTGCTTTCTATTGGCTGAAGTATCTACATTGGATAACGATTCTACATTTTCAGCATATTCCGACAAGTACTCGCTAATATTCTGTCTGTTAGATTGGACGGTATCACCTAATCTAGCCCCAATTCTTTTCCCCTCATTAGCGCTTATTAATTGCCCTTCAATTGGATTGTCATATATAATCTCGCTTGCAAGCTTTCCATTTTTAGGATAATAGATTCTGAAAGATGTGTTTATGGGATCTCCTCTGTAAAAAGAATGAGTGCAAGTATTAAAAACATAAATATCTTTATCGCTCATCATTTCGCAAAGAATTTCCACGAAAACCACTTCTCCATTTTGAATTTTTTTTACATCTAATATTGGAAAATTTGCATCTGTATATAAGTCTCCATCCTCACCTTTCCAGCTTGCTTCAGCATTACTGGAATACTTTACTGAATTTTTGAAATTACTATGAACTGAAATTATTGTCCAAGATACTGAAACTGGTTTAAAATTTAATGCATTGAACCTTGGTATAGAACAGGCAAAATTAGCTGTAGTTCCATTTTCATTAGTTACTGTTTTTGTTACTGTCGAATCTAGATTTAAATAGGGAGTATATATATCAGTATATATATCTATTTTTTTTAATTCCTCATTCTGTATATTAACATATTCTTCTCTTGAAAGAGCTGCTGCAGCTTTCTTAACTTCGTCTATATCTACAAATTCATCACTCATTTTAAACAGTATCAAAAGGGTCTTGGTCTAATGGCACATATGATGGGTAATCGGTCCAGTCTATTTTTTTTGATTTTTCTGCGACTTGATTAATAACCGAATCGCTGCTTGCTTCAGATGGATCAAGCTGTTCATGTTTTTTGTGTGCAAAAATTTGCGAGGGATGAACATTCCAGGCATCTGATTTTTTTTCAGGGCCAGCGCTCTCCATGTGATTATAAATATCTCCAAAATGATTTTCTACAACTTGAACATATCTTTGATTATGCGCATAGAAATATGCCCAATTAGGACTATGAGAACCTCCATCTTTATAATAAAAAGGTTCATCTGTATAATCTAATTCAACTATCCATCCTCTTACTTTAGTAAGATATTCAGCTAATTGAACAGTAGCTGCATTGATATCATACATGGGGGCATTAGTAATTCCATGTATGGGAAGAAATTCTGAAAGAGCATTATGCTGCTTGTCTCCATCAAAATTTTCCAAAGCTTCTTCGTATTTACCATTACTGGTAATTATAAGCTCGTCTTCTCCTTCGCCTTCTTCGAATGTAAAAATCTTATTTAAAGTACTCTGTCTATATGTTTTCATCAGATAGGGGTCGTATCTTCCAGTTATGTTTGGAAGCCCTGGGTATTTATGCACTCCTGTATAAAATACTGCCCTAGAAATCCAATCTTGATTTTCATTCCTTTGGTTTTTTCCGTTAAAATAACCATTGTGTTGACCATTTGAATAACATGTATAAAGGGCAGCATATATACCAGTATTATTAAATCTGTTACCGTAAAGGTTTACATTGTTAAGTTGATTATTTGTAATAAATTGAGCGAAACATCCTTTAGGAAAAAGTTCATCTTTATCTCTATCGAGTTCAGTTAAGTTGTAATATGGACACCTACTGTGAGCTGGGGGATTTTTGTAACGTCTTCTCCAGGGCTGATTTCTAACTCCATTTTTTAAAAACGATAAATCTGAAATTGGGCCCATTTGATTTAAGAAATCAAGATTACATCCAGAAACACTAAACTCAGTAAGAAAAGGCATGCATCTTGGATCGAAGTACATATACTCAAGATTTGGGCAATCCATAAATTTAAATCTTCGAACACCTTCAACAGAATCTTTAAGGCCAGGATGGATTCTTACAGATTTTAACTGATTTGTATCTGATACACTAACAATATTAAATCTATCATATTTGTGTCCCCAAAATGAAAAAGGAGCCCCGTATTGAAAATTATACAAAGCATTGTAATCTTTAACTCCTTGTTCTATAAGAGAATATTTATTTATTCCATATGGTTGAATCCATCTGGATTTAGCTCTTGTTATTTTAAAAACAGGTTTAGCGTTGAGAACTCGTAGTTCTTGTTCTGTATTGTTTATATTTAAGGGTTTATCAAATTCAACATCCATGCTCATGTTTACATGGTTTTTGTAGGCTTTTGTTGGAATCACCATTTGATTTGCAGGTTCCCAATAGTAACCAGTAAGAAGGTATCCGTAATCTTCTGGATCATCTTGTTTGATATATTGTCCTATTACATGATTTCTTTTTGGATCCACGGTATCTCCTATCGCTAAATCGTAAATTTTATATTGAATTCCAATTTCTGCAGTAACATCATACCTCTCTTCTCTTCCCCAAACTGCGGTACCTATAGATTCAATTCCAGTTTTTACATAATTTAGATGATAAAGAGCATAGTCATCATCAGAACCATCGTATCCTGCTAAAGTTCCGCTTATAAAGCTTGGGTCTGTCTGGTATTCTGGTCTAATATAAATATTACTTTCCCTATCTCCCTTCGATTTTGCCTGAAGTTGAAAAGGGCCCCATCGAGGCTCTGATATATCACCTAACTTGGAAACCAGATATCCGCTCGAACCACTTACTAAATCTTCATCTATTATGGTTTGAATCTCTTCTGATGTATAACAATACTTAACTGGTCTGCTAACTTTTTCATTGCCATTAGCCTCTAAATATGAAATTCTATAAAAATTACCCCAATATTGGTTGTGGTACTGTTTAGATTCCTCGATCATACCTCCCCATATATCACCTTTCAATAAGTTATGGTATCTTACAACATCCTGATGAACAAAAGGTTTTTCATCTTCATTCGGTTGAGTGTTTTGGAAAGATTTATTGTTTTGATGTTCTATGCCAAGGGGGTCCTTGAGATGATCGTAATCATTTATTGATATATTAAACTTTTTAGCAATCTTTTTTAGGTAATAAGTAGGCCTATCAATTAGATCCCTGACCGTCAGTTTATCTTCTATACTATTCCAGCTGGGCAGCTGATTAGCTATCACTCCACCCCTAGGAGAAATTCTGCCTGCACCAGCCTTTATGTTACGAACTTTTTTAGCCATCAAATATATTATACACTAGAATGAAAAAAATGCTATTTTAATGTGTAAAATATTTATATGGTAAACAATTCCATACTAAGGTACAATTCGGCGAGACTATTTGGTCAGTCAAGGACCGCTGGCGAAACTATAAATCCAATAACCTTAGTAACAGATTTCCAATTTGGTTTCAATATAAATAGAGAAACTATAAAATCGGTAGGTTATAGCGAAATACTAAGACCTGTAGTAGCCAACCAAAGGCCTTACTTTAGTTTTTCATATTACCTTTCTGATGTTGATAACGAAAAATTATTTAGAATGCCTGTCACAGCGGACGAAGCAATACACGAAAAAATGCCCATGTTTACAGGTCTTGAAACAATGGACTTTTTCTTTTTATCTTCTGAAAGTGGTCAAGATTTTATAGACATCAATAAAGATGAACTTTCAGCCTGTGTTTTTACGGGAGCGTTTTTAACTTCATATAGTATGGAAATACTGACATCTGGAGTTATAAAAATAAATGTTTCTTGGGAGGCTGACAATGTAAAATTTCAAAAATTTAAAAATGTTTCTGGTTATGAGTTCATAGATTATGATGTAGAAGATTTAAATATGACAACCCAGAGTGATTTTGAATTAAATGATGGGGTAGAAGATATTAATTTAGATGTAGGAGGATTTGGAGTTCAAGGTGGGCTCCAGTCTTTTAACTTTTCAGCAGACATTCCAACCAAAACCCTTTATGATTTCGGTCAATATTCACACAAAAAAGATATAAAATTTCCAGTAGAGGGCAGGATCTCAGCTAAAGCATTTGTGAGAAGCCAGATGGAAGGAAGATTGGACAATATACTTTGTTCTGATAAAGGGGTTGATTTTTTGTTCTCAAATTATAGACAAGATTGCGAAAACCCTCAATATAGAAATTATAAATCTGGGTTTTTATTTAAAAATGCACAAATTTTATCACAAAAATACAGTTTAAACACTAACAGGGGTAATTATTTCGTAGCAGATTTAGAATTTATAATATATATAACAAAAGAAAAAGGGGTATATATATCTAAACACATAACCCCAAAGACTGATGGAACATTTCAAGGGGAAGATGGGAATGAAATACTTAACTTAATTTTAGAGGTTGAGGGTGGTGGAGGGGGAATTTTATCAGAAGTTGCTGGTGATATGATTAATTCACTGAGAGATTTAAGAAACAAAGTGTAATAATAATTAATGGCTATAGATAGAAAAATATCGGACCTTGACAACTTACCAGGTTTGCAGTTCACACCACCTCAAGATGGTGACTATTTCCTTATAGCTAGAGAGGATGTAAATAACTATAAATTAAGCTACGGAAGAGTTTATGCTCAGTTGCGTGAAAATGTAGTTTTTACTACTGGAAATCAAGCAATAGAGGGAGAGAAAACTTTCCATGATTATATACACGCCCCACTCATTAAAGGCGGGTTAGAAGGTAATGTAACAGGAGATCTTCAAGGTACAGCTAGATATGTGCAAGATGGACTATATCTGACTGGGGATCAATATGTTAGTGGAATAAAAACATTCGAACAATTTATTGTTGGTAATGTTAGTGGTGATTTATCGGGAATAGCTAGGCATGTGGTCCATGGAGTATACACTACTGGGGATCAAGATATATATGGGGTAAAAACTTTTGACGAGTTTTTAATAGGTAATGTAAGCGGAAACCTCTCTGGCACAGCAAGATATGTAGTAGACGGGGTTTATGTTACTGGAGATCAAACCATATATGGTCATAAAACATTCAACTCTTTTATATCCTCTAATGTAAGCGGAAATCTTTCGGGGATAGCAAGGTATGTACAGGATGGTGTGTATACCACTGGTAATCAAACAATAAGTGGGGTTAAAGATTTCAGAGAAGACCTACTTGTAAGCGGTAAATCTATTGAGGTTTTAATAAAATCTGGAATATCTGATGTAGAAAAAGAAATTAGCTCCCTTCAAGAGTTTTCTGTTCTAACGACAGGAGATCAAATAATAAGTGGGGTTAAAACTTTTGATTCATTTATCTCAGGAAATGTTAGTGGTAATCTTTCGGGAACAGCAAGGTATGTACAAGACGGCGTATATACAACAGGTAACCAAATCATTAGCGGAGTAAAAACTTTTGATTCGTTTATCTCAGGAAATGTTAGTGGTAATCTTTCGGGAACCGCTCTTTATGTCCAAAGTGGAGTCTATACTACTGGAGATCAACAAATAACAGGTAGAAAAGATTTTCTGGGAGAGCTTTACATAAGCGGAAAGCCTTTCTCTCAATACAGTACAAAATTAGACGAACATCAAGTTTTAATAATTACTGGGTTTAATCAAACAGTAAGCGGAAGAAAAGTTTTTCAAGACTACTTAGTTCCATCTGGAGGGATAACAACAACAGGGGAAGATAAAAGTTTACTTATAACTGCTGACGAAAATGAGCTAGTAGATGTTCCAGGAAAATCTTTAGTTATAAATTTCGAAAGTGGGGTTTATATTACTGGCTCCGACCTACATGTCCAAGGTAAAATTTATGCTGATGAAATCGAAGCCGTAGACTCTATTATGGGGAACTCTGGAGCTATGGTTCTCACCGATGGTAGAGACCCAACCTTATTTGAGGGTCCAGATG
>Ga0055584_100002148_pt1 | contig 19479 bp, 17 predicted proteins | sample OSDHelmetaG_FD_58716 | JGI IMG/M metagenome (GOLD analysis project Ga0055584, IMG submission 58716) | Pelagic marine sediment microbial communities from the LTER site Helgoland, North Sea, for post-phytoplankton bloom and carbon turnover... | ecosystem: Environmental > Aquatic > Marine >... | reverse complement strand
TGGTTATAAAAGCCGGTATTGCGCTAATCATAATGCTGCAATTGGTTTCGATGCTTTCTAGCTTGCTGGAAAGCAGGATTAAGCGCGCGGGAGATTTGTCGCCGTCAATTCAGCTGTTGTTGATTCAAATTGGCAAAATCGCGCTTTTCACTGTGGCGGTATTACTGGCGTTGGAGCTCATCGGCGTCGACCTTACCGCATTGGCGGTATTTACCGGCGCGCTCGGGCTCGGCATCGGGTTTGGTTTGCAAAAGGTAGTGTCCAACCTGTTCAGCGGCTTGCTGTTACTAATTGATCGGTCCATCAAGCCCGGTGATGTCGTTAGTCTGGCAAACGGCCATGGCAGGGTGAATAAAATGGGCGCCCGTTTCGTTTCCGTCATTACGCCCGACGGCATTGAACACCTCATCCCGAATGAAAAATTCATCACCGACACCGTCGAAAATTGGTCTTATAGCGACCATTTGGTCAAACTGGTGGTTCCCGTCGGCGTTTCCTACATGTCTGATTTGAACAAAGTCATAGAGATCGTGGAGACCTCCGCGTCTGAAATCGATCGTGTTCTCTCCGAGCCAGCGCCTGCTTGCCGTCTCATCGGCTTTGGTGATTCGTCAGTGGATTTTAATGCGTTTCTTTGGATCAGCGATCCGCAAAATGGTGTTTACGGTCCTCGTCACCAGTTTCTTATGCGTGTCTGGGATCGCTTTCACGAGGAAGGCATCGAAATTCCGTTCCCGCAACAAGATCTGCATTTGAGGTCGGTCTCGAATGAGGTGATGGAAAAAGCCTTTTCGCCTAAGGATGATAAAAATAAAGACGGAAACAATTGAATCGAACGACGAATATTGGCGCGATCAAAGTCTTGGTTGGTGGCTCAATTGTTTGCTTGGAAATGCTGATCGACTAACTGGGGATAACCTGTCCCAAACAGGACCTAAGACTATAAACGATGAGCGACAAAATTTAAGGTCAAGGCGAGGTCGGTATCATGACGGAATCAGATGGTCTTATTTGCGCTTTCCTAATAGATGACCAAGGAAATGCTCGGGCAGTAGACAGCAAAGCTGAATCTGAGGGGAAGGCTACGCATTGGAACCACGTCGATATATCCGAAGCGCGTGGCGAAGAGTGGCTTCGCAGCAGCAAAGAACTTGATCCCATCATACTTGACGCCCTGATAGCAGATGAAACACGGCCCCGCTGTTTGCAATTTGAAACCGGTATTTTGCTCATTCTCCGTGGTGTTAACCTTAACGAGGGAGCAGACCCGGAAGATATGGTGTCACTGCGGATTTGGATGGATAGACAAAGTGTGATTAGCGTTGAGCGGCGGCAACTCATGGCCGTCAGGGACGTAATGGCGGATTGTAAAAAGAATAAAGCGCCTAAATCGCCCGCAGAATTGCTCTACCGCTTGGCGCGCAATCTGGCAAACCGCATGGAACCCTCTATTAATAATTTGGAAGATGAGGTTGCCGAGCTTGAAGAAGAAATTATCGACACGCAATCCTATGCCATGCGTACGCAAATTTCTGACCTCCGCCGTCGCGCGGTTCGCCTTCGCCGCTACATAGCACCGCAACGCGAAGCTTTAATGTACTTGTTGAGCGAGGATGAGGACCATTTCAGCGAACGTCTAAGGCATCGCATGCGAGAGGTCGCAGAACGCACAACGCGGCATGTGGAGGAAATTGATGAAGTTAGAGATCGCTCGCAAATTCTTTATGACGATCTCACCGGTCGCCTGTCTGAACGCCTAGACCGGAATATGTATATGTTATCAGTAATTGCCGGTATCTTCCTGCCGTTGTCGCTCCTTGCCGGACTGCTCGGCATTAATGTGGATGGTATGCCCGGTACTAAAGACACACCGAGCGCGTTCTGGCTCGTTACCGGAGGGATCTTCGTCGTAGGGCTTATTGAGTACTGGATCGCGCGGAAACTTCGATGGCTTTAATGCAAACCGATTGAATCTGATGTGCCCAAACACAAGACCGTTTAGCGGTGCATCGATTTGGCGAAAAATAGTTTTCTAGCGGTTCCGAGCAAGGATACCAGGATATCCCCTCCAGAAATTTGTGGATGTTTCACCCCTCTAATTTGAGGTTTTCCTTATATACGCGCCACCGTTTTGCGTAATTCGATGAGGTGCGGGCGATCATGGCACGATGTTCTTCACCGGCTTCCTTCACGACCTTACCCGGCGAGCCGAAGACAACCGAATTATCGGGAATTTCCTTGCCCGGTGGAATAAAGGAGTTGGCGCCGATGACACAGTTGCTACCAATTTTGGCGTGATTGAGGATGACGCTACCGATGCCGATCAGTGTATTATCGGCGATCTCGCAGCCATGCAGCATAACCATATGGCCGATGCTGACATTGTCGCCCAGCGTACAGGGGACGCCCGGATCCGCATGGATGACAGTCCCGTCTTGCACTTGGCTGTTTTCGCCAATGGTGATGGGGTCATTGTCGCCGCGCAGCACACAATTATACCAAACGCTGGCATTTTTCTTCAGCACCACGTCGCCGATGACGATTGCATTATCTGCAATCCAAAAATCCTCACCATCGGTAGTGATGCGTTTGTCGCCGAGCGAATAGATCATGTTTCCGTCCCTTCTGTTGGTAATGGGCCGTAATCGACCTAATCTGTTTTCTAGGTTAGTGTTACTGTGGGAAAGCGGGGCTATCAAGCCTCATGAATGAGGGTGATATGGCTGAAGACAGCATTACCGCGTCATTGGATGCAAGAGTAGCGCAGACGATTGATGCGTGTACGGCCTGTGGTAAATGTCTCGAGATTTGCCCGATGACGGTGCCGGGCGAGATTGATGTATCCGAAGCCGTACCTATCACGGCAAGCGTTCTGGATATTTTGAAAACCGGGGCAGGGTCGGCGGTTGCCGAAAAATGGGCAAGCCTATGTAGCCTGACCGGCAAATGCATTGATGCGTGCGAGTATGGGGTTAACCCGCGCTTTATGCTTGGGATGGCCCGGCGCGCCATGAAACTGGCAAATGTGGAGCCTTCCGAGAGGAAAGCGACTGGCAAAGCGAACTTCGCAAAAATGGTGAAGGGCTCGCGCGCCATGTCCCATATGCAATTGGCGAAAGATGAAATTAATAATTTCCACCGCCCCGCCAAAGAGGGCCAGAAACCGGAAGTGGTTTTTTGGACCGGCTGCAATGTCTGGCGGACGCCGCATATTGTTATGCATTGCCTTGATATCTTGGACGGGATTGGCGCGCCTTACGAAGTGCTGGGTGGACCGGGTAATTGCTGTGGCATCATTCAGCTTCGGACCGGTGACGCTGAAAATTCAATGCGCCAGGCGGGCACTAGCAATGACCGGTTTGCTGCGACCGGCGCGAAGGAAGTGGTATCGTGGTGCCCTACCTGTCAGATGCAGTTCGATGAGACCTTGTTCCATGATGGGCACGAACAACGCCCCTACGACACGTCTATTTTCTCAGGCTTTCTCGCGAGCCGCTTGGACGATCTCAAGAAGGCCTTTGTCCATCCGGTAAAGCGCAAAGTGGGGCTGCATCTCCATGGAGATATGGCGGGTGTTAATCACGGTGTGCGTGAAGTTCTCTCGGCCATTGATGGTCTGGAACTGATCGACTTTGGCCACGAAATGGCGAGTTACCAGTGCAATTCTATTACCTTGCCGGACTATAAACGAGATGCTCAGAAGGCTCAGTTTGAGGCTGCCGTCGACGCGGGAATTGATACGTTGGCTGTCGTCTATCACGGCTGCTATCGAGGCTTGTGTACCGCAAGCGAAGACTATCCGTTTGAAGTGGTGAACTATGTGGAGCTGATCGGCGCAGCCATGGGCATAGAACACCCGTCCAGTTTTAAGCGCCTGAAACTCTTGGGCGACGGCGATAAGGTGCTGGATGCGGTCGGGCAAATGATTGCCCAAAATGCGATGGACCCGGACGAAGTGCGAGCCGTGGTTGAGACAGAGATGTTAGGAGCTAAGCCTGCGCCGGCTGCCGGAAAACTTTGATCTCCGGTAAGTCACCGTCAAACTTCTCAACTTCAACCAGCGTTGAATGCGCGCTTGGGCCTTGGCCGAGCTTTGATGTGCCGTGGTCCGGCGTTAATACGTTAGGATTGCCGTGCACGTCGAGCGCGCCGATCTTTCCGGGCTCTAACGGGTCGTACCAAGCGCCGGTGGAAAGCTCTATGACACCGGGCCGGACCCTGTCCACGAGGACGGCGCCTGCTAATAGTGCGCCGCGGTCATTGAAAATTTTCACCACGTCGCCCTCGGCAATGCCGCGTGCTTGTGCGTCTTCGGCATTTAAGCGGACCGGCTCGCGGCCTTGAATTTTGCTTTCCCGGCTGATCTTCGAATGATCCATCTGGGCGTGAAGGCGGGTCAGCGGCTGGTTTGAAACCATATGCAGCGGAAATTGCTTGGCCATCTTGCCGCCAAGCCATTCTTTCGGCTCCATCCAGGTTGGGTGCCCGGGGCAATCGTCATAGCCGAAACTGTCTATTCTTTCGGAGAATATCTCGATCTTACCCGATGGCGTGTTCAGCTTGTGCTTTCTAGGGTCCGCCCGGAAATCGCCGAGCATGACAAACGGCTCGTCCGGCTCCGGCGTTTCCACATGGCCTTGTTCCCAAAACTTTTCGAAATCAGGAAGCTCGATTTTCTTCTTAGCCGCCTGTTGTCGGGCGACATCATAAATATGACGAATCCATTCGCGCTCGTCGCGTCCTTCGGTAAAAGTTTCCTTGAAGCCAAGGCGCTCGGCGAGCCCGCTAAAAATATCAAAATCGTTACGGGCTTCGTGCAATGGCTCGACAGCCTGTTCCATAACCATCCAGAAACGGTCACGGCCGCTGGCACCGAGATCGTTGCGTTCCATGGTGGTGGTTGCCGGGAGAACGATATCCGCATGGCGTGCGGTTGCCGTCCACCAGGGCTCGTGGACGATGATGGTGTCCGGCTTCCGCCAGGCTTCCACGAGGCGATTTAAGTCCTGATGGTGATGAAAGGGATTGCCGCCGCACCAATAAATCAGATGGGTGTCTGGGTAAGTGCGGTCCATACCGTTGAATTGATAGGCGCCGCCAGGGTTGAGCAGAAGGTCCGAGATGCGGGCGACCGGAATGAAACTCCGCGCGGGATTTTCACCGGCGATCATGGTGGGAGCCGGCACATCGAGGCGCGGGTTGCCGTAGCCGTTCATGCTGCCATAGCCGCAGCCGAAGCCGTTGCCCGGGGTTCCAATACGTCCCAGCATAGCCGATAGCGTAATGGTCATCCAATAAGTCTGTTCGCCATGGTCGGCCCGTTGCAGCGAATAGGCGCAGCCAATGACTGTATTCTTTTCGGCCATCTCAAGGGCTAGGCGTCGAATGTCCTCTGCCGGTATCTCGGATATTTCAGATGCCCATTCGGCGGTCTTCGGTTGGCCATCGGTCTCACCCAAGAGATAGGGCAGGAACTTATCGAAGCCGACGCAATACTTCACCAAGAAGGGGGCGTCGTGGAGATCGTGCTCGACCAACGTATGCGCAAGCCCAAGCATGATGGCGACATCGGAATTGGGCCGTGCCGCCCACCATTCCGCATCCAGATAATCCGCCGTGTCGTCTCGGCAGGGTGCGACATTAACGAAGCGCACGCCTTTTTCCTTTAATTTAGGTAGCCACTTATGGGTGGCATGTTCACCGGCGCCGCCCGGTTCCACTTGCGTGTTTTTAAGGCCGACGCCGCCGAAGGCGACGAAAAGCTCACCATGTTCGGCGATGCCATCCCAAGAACTGAAGGGGCCATATCCGCCATGTCCCACCACATGGGGCAGGATCGCGTGGCCCGCCGCATTCGAATAGCTATAGACCTGATCGGTGAAGCCGCCGAAAAGGTTGAGGAAGCGCTTAAGCTGGGTCTTCGCATGATGGAAACGCCCGGCGCTAGACCAACCATAGGAGCCGCCGAAAATGGCTTCGTTGCCATAAGCCGCTTTCACACGTTGCAATTCCTCGGAAACCAGTTTTGAAGCATCGTCCCAAGAGACGGGGACGAACGGTTCTGCGCCACGTAATTCAGTCGCGCTACCTGGTCCCCCCTCGAGCCAGCTTTTCCGGATCATGGGCTGTTGCACCCGGCTCTCCGCATAGAGCGCTTCGGGCATAGATTCGATGATCGATGAGGGATGCGCGTCTTTTGCGAAAGGCCGAACGCCGACGACCTTGCCGTCTTTCATTTCGGCTTCGAACGCGCCCCAATGGGCGGAATGTTTTTTATAGGCGCTGGCGGTCATTGGTTCGATCCTGTTGTGCAGAGGATATTCTACAACAAGCCGAGCGATTTGAAACTCTCATAGGAGCCACCGCCGACCACCACGTGATCATGTAGGACAACGCCCACTTTCGAGAGCGCGTCTTGGACTTCCTTCGTCATGGCGATGTCGTCCTTAGAGGGCATAGGATCGCCGGATGGGTGGTTGTGAACGATGATTAAGGCTGAGGCACTCAGCTCAAGCGACCGCTTCACCACTTCGCGTATGTAAAGCGGCGTGTGGTCGATGGTGCCTTTTTGCTGCACCTCGTCGGCGATCAACGCGTTCTTTCGATTAAGGAACAGTAGACGTAGCTGTTCCACCTTTTCATGACCCATGGCGCTTTGGATGTAGTCCATCAGCTTATCCCAGGAATTAAGGACATTGCTGTTCATGACCTGTTGACGGCCGAGCCTGTGGGCGGCGGCCTGGGAGAGTTTCACCGCGGCAATCCCGGCGTCGCCCATGCCTTTGATTTTACTCAGGCGCGCCGGCTCCGCGGATATCACACCGGCGAAATCACCAAATTCGTCGATTAGGGTTTTTGCCAGAGGTTTCACGTCTTGGCGGGGAATGGCTTGTGCCAACAGCAATTCAAGCAATTCGTAATCAGGCATACCGTCGCCTCCGGTCGCCATGAAGCGCTCGCGAAGCCTTTGGCGGTGACCGAGGTAGTGGGGCTTGGGTTTTGCGCCTTTATCGGGCATGGAACAGATAATACCGGGCGAGAGCGATTGGGGAAAGAATGATATAGTAAGCGCGACCTTAAAATTGGAAAGCACACCATGACCTACCTAACGCATCTCGAATGCACCACCTGCGGTACGAAACTCCCATTCGACCAACCTCAGAACAATATCTGTGCCGACGGTGGCCTTTTGGAGGCGCGCTATGACGAGGATCGAATTCGGGCGGAAGTTAGCCGAGACGATTTGGAAAACGGCCCGTCTTCCTTATGGCGCTATGCGCCGGTGCTGCCGGTGATTGATGAGAGCAATATCGTGACACTTGGGGAAGGGTGGACCCCGCTAATTCATGCGGAACGCCTTGGTCAAGAACTGGGCTGCAGTGACCTTTATGTAAAAGACGAGGGGCGTAACCCCACCGGCGCGTTCAAGGATCGTGGGGCCGCCATGGTGGTCTCAAAGATGAAGGAACTGGGCATTAAGACCTTTATCCACAACAGTTCCGGTAATGCGGCCGGTGCGCTGTCGCTATATGCGGCACGCGCCGGGTTGGATTGCGTCAACATCGTACCAGACGACATCTTACCGTCCTGCCAGCAGCAAGTGGCGTTGTCCGGGTGTCGAGCCTACATGATGAAAGGGCCGTGGCACGAAAGCGGACGGCTGGTTGCGGCCAATGTGGAGAAACATGGTTGGTTCAATGCGGGCACCTTGAAAGAGCCCTATCGGCTCGAAGGCAAGAAAACCATGGGCTGTGAATTGGCGGAACAGTTTGGCTGGGATTTTCCCGATGTGGTGCTTTATCCAACCGGCGGTGGCTTAGGGGCCATCGGTATTTTCAAAGCGTTCGCCGAGTTTGAGCGATTGGGTTGGGTGGATAGTAAAAGAAAACCCCGCCTTGTCGCCGTTCAGTATGAAGGCTGCGCACCAATCGTGCGGGCGTACCGAGAGGGCAAGGATCACGCAGATGCGTGGCTTGATGTGCAAATCCTTCCCGGCGGTCTTAAATCTGCAACCCCGCCCGGCGACCGTAGAGTGCTCGAAATCGTCCGTGAAACCGGCGGTACTTGTTTGACGGTAACCGGCGATGAGGCGCTGGAGGCCGCTGCCGATTTAGCGAGGACTGAAGGGGTGTTTGCGTGTCCGGAATCCGCGACGACTTTGGCCGCTCTCAAAAAGCTTCTAGCGGACGGATCCGTCGATGGTTCGGAACGGATCGTTTCAATGATTACCGGCGCTGGGATCAAGTCTGTCGATAATTTTCAGCCGGTGAATTTGCCGACGATAAGTGCGAATGAAGTGTTGGAGGGCTGAGCCTAAACGTAAGGGGGTTGCAACCAGCCTTTGGGGCTTTGGGTGAAGATTTCGTAGCCGTCCGCTGTTACCGCGAGTGTGTGTTCGAACTGCGCTGACAATTGACGATCTTTGGTCACCGCCGTCCAACCGTCTTGCAGAATTTTGACGTGGAATTTGCCCGCATTGACCATGGGCTCAATCGTGAAGAACATACCTTCCTTCAAGACGACGCCAACACCGGGTTGGCCGTAATGGAGTACCGATGGCGGGGCATGGAAAATACGACCGATGCCGTGCCCACAAAAATCGCGCACCAACGAAAAGCGATTTGCCTCGCCGTGGGTTTGGATAGCGTGGCCAACATCACCCAGCGTGATGCCGGGCTTGACCATCTCAATCCCTTTCATCATGGCTTCATAGGTGATCTGGATGAGTTTTTTGGCACGGACACCGACCTTGTCGCCCACGTAGAACATGCGGCTGGTATCGCCATGCCAACCCTCGAGAATGACGGTGATGTCGATATTCAGCGTATCGCCGTCTTTTAGAATTTTCTGCGCATCAGGAATGCCGTGGCAGACCACGTGATTGACCGAGGTGCAGATGGATTTCGGGAAGCCGCGATAATTAAGCGGGGCGGGGATCGCATTGTGATCGAGAATGAAATCGTGGCAGAGCTTGTCTAAGTCCTCGGTAGACACCCCAGGATTTACATGGGGGGTGATGAAGTCGAGAACCTCCGCCGCGAGCCGGCCGGCTTTTCGCATGGCTTCAAATTCTTCAGGGCCGTGAAGTTGTACGCCGATGGATTCAGGCTCCACTATTTGCTGGGATTCGCTCATGGTCTCGTCATTTCGTTGGTTGTCTCAGTCTATCGCATAGCGGGACGGATACGGCAAACCTTCAAATGGAAATAGGGATCGGTCCGCCGATTTCAATTCCATCAATGGCCATATCGCATTCATAGCAGATCGCTTCGACCCCATTTGCGGTCGTATCCGCAAAGGTTTGTGCATATGCAGGGTCGATGTCATCTGCGAGGCGGAAGCTTGTACAATCTCCGCGCTGGACAATGTAGAACATGACGGCTCGCTTGCCTTGGGCGACCATATTTGCCATTTCAACAAGATGTTTTGCCCCGCGTTTTGTGACTGAATCAGGGAATTCGGCACGATTATCGCGGCGAAGAGTGACGTTCTTAATTTCCACGTAACAGTCTGGTTTGTCGCTGTCTTCGAGCAGTAGATCAATTCGGCTGTTTTCGCCGTACTTAACTTCCCGGCGGAGTGTGTCATACCCCGTCAATTCGGCAATTTTCCCAGCGTTTACCGCTTCTTCGGCGATTTTGTTCGGCTGACTGGTGTTGATACCGACCAGATGCCCTTCAACACGTATCATTTCCCAGCGCCAATCCAGCTTTGCTTTTGGGTTGGTATTCGGAGATAGCCAGATTTCTGACCCAGGTTCCGCCAAACCCATCATCGAACCTGGATTAGCGCAATGGGCCACGATTTCGCTGCCATCCGGCAATTTGGCATCGCTCAAAAATCGTTTATAGCGTTTGAGCAGTGTCGCTTGTTGCAGCGGTGCGGGAAATTTCATTTCTTTACCGGATGTCGTTGAAAACTCTACATAACGTCACCATATATGGTATTGAGGGGTGTCACAAAGGAGATTGTCATGACGCGGTTTTTAATTTCCGACACCAATCCGGACGGTCACACGCTGGAAGATTTGTTGCACGGTGTTCGGAGCGAGATTTTGGCGCGGTGTACCAAAATATCCGACGATAATAGGGCTGAGCCAAAGTACGTCCTAAACAACAACGTAAAAATTCTAGGATTGTTGAGTCAAGCTATTGAACTGGCAGAAGAATCAACGCGCGTGCTGGATAAATCGTTAGGCCGCGTCAGCGGTTCAGGGGATGCGGGACCGAGAATGGGCGACGGCTAAATAACGTTTTTGTCCTTAAGAGCGTGTAGCTCTTCTTTGGTTAAATTCAAGAGCTCACTATAAATCTCATCATTATGCTGGCCGAGCGATGGGCCCAGCCAATCAACGCTGCCGGGCGTTTCAGACAAGCGAGGTACCACATTGGGAACCGCGAGTGTCTCCGTGCGTTCATCGTCCAAGTGGACAATATTTTCGCGCGCGGCGTATTGTGGGTCTTCGAATATTTCATCTATCGCGGCGACAATCCCACAGGGAACTTGCGCGCCTTCGCACAGTTTAATCACGTCTTTTTGGGCATACAGCATGGTCCAGTCCGTCACCATGCCGTCCACCCCGTCACGGTCAGCATCACGCTGTTGGATCGTGCCGTATTTCCCGTCCTCGGCAACGTCCCCATGGCCCATCAATTCCGCTAGCCGTGTGAAAATCTTATCGTTGGTGCAGGCAATGGCGACCCAGCGTTCATCCTTTGTCGGATAATGGCTATGGGGACACACATTCACGGTCGCAGCACCCATACGTTGGCGGATCGTGCCACATCGGTCGTATGCGGGAGCCAGTTCATCAAGGATGCGAAAGATCGGCTCATATAGCCCGACATCGATATATTGCCCGACGCCGGTTGCTTCTGCATGGCGAAGCGCGGCGAGGACCCCGAAGCCACCAAACACGCCGGCCAAGTAGTCAGCTAGTGTGGCGGACCCTGGGGTGGCTGGAGCACCGTCCGGTTCACCGGCTAAAAATGATATACCGCCAAACGCATTGCCGATGCGCCCAAACCCCGGCTTGTCCTTATAGGGGCCGGTTTGCCCATAGCCGGAAACCCGCAGCATGACCATCTGTGGGTTTATCTCATGCAACACGTCCCAACCGAGGCCCCAGCGTTCAAGCGTGCCCGGCTGAAAGTTCTCTGTAATTACGTCGCATTTGGTGACGAATTTCTTGAATAGCGCGGCGCCCTCAGGTTTGCGGAGGTCTAAGGTGACGCATTTCTTGTTGCGGGCCTCGGACAACCAGACAAGCGTGTCACCGCAGTCGTCCACTGTGCCGAGCTTTCGGCAACCGTCGCCTACATTGGGGAGTTCGATCTTGATCACATCGGCCCCGAACTCGCCCATCATGGTGGCGCAAAAGGGCGAGGCGATATAGGTGGCAATATCGAGGACGCGAAGTCCTTCGAGCGGGCGCTTGGGATCGGCTGGCTTAGTCGCAGACATGGGTCGCTCCGAAAAACATCAGGGTGTGGCCGTGTTCTAGTAGATTGGCGTGCATTTTCAAAGCGACTCCCCTTGGCCGAGCGGCGTAAAGGCAATAGAAAGAGTGGCAAATGCATTTCAGGGAGAACGAAGATGGCTGGCGAAGAAACGGACGAACGGGGTTATTACACTTACGAGCGACTGAAAGCGCCGACGCGTCCCGGTAAGCCGCGCAAAACCGGCTTGACGGCTATGATCGATGTGGGGCCGAGCGACTTTGGCTGGATCGGACCGCGTGGATTAAAAGACCTCCTTGATTTCGGCGCGGAGTTCATTGATTACGCGAAGATATTCGCCATCAACGCTCTCGATTACCCGCCGCCGCTTATCCGAAAAATGGTTGGTATCTACAAAGATTATGGTGTGACGCCGTTTGCCGGCGGCATTCTGTTTGAGACGGCTTACCATCAAAATGCTGTCGACGAGATGATTACGCATTTGAAGCGGGTGGAAATTGATACGCTTGAGCTCTCGGAGAATTATGTTGAGTTGGAACATGACGTGCGGATGCAGCAGATCGATCTGTTGCAGAAAGCTGGGCTAACCGTTGTCTATGAGTTTGGCCGCAAGATTCCGACCGAGCCATTGAGCATCGATTATATGGGCTCAATCGTGGAAGAGATGATGGGAGTCGGCGTTGACCACGTAATTCTCGAGCAAAGCGAAATCGATATGCTGGCCGCAGAAACGCCACAGGCCATGCAAGCCTTGCCGCAGCAGAAATGGTTTGAGCATTGCGTCCTTGAGCCGGATCCGTACTCCTTTCCGCATCAGCATATTCAGATGATCAAGGATTTTGGTCCGGAAGTGAGCTTGTGCAATGTAACGCCAGAACAGGTGTTGAAGCTGGAGGGTTTCCGACGCGGCATCGGTCGCCCCGTCCATTATTCATATCTTTCCGACGATTTGGAATAGCCCATGGCAGACATGATCCGAGTGCCGGCGGAAGAATGCCGGTCTTTATGTGTTCAGGCATTCGAGCGAAATGGTATGCCTCCTGAAAATGCCGAACGAGCCGTAGAGCAATTTATCCTCTGTGATTTGCTTGGTATCCCAACGCATGGGGTTCTCCGGCTAAGCCACTATATCGGTCGTATTCAGGTCGGTGGTATCGATCCGAAAGGTGAAATAAAAGTCGATAGAAAGACCTCAGCGCTTGCCATTGTCGATGGCGCAAATACGATTGGTACAGCGGTTGCGTCGCACACGGTGGATGTGGGCATTGAAATGGCACGTGAGGCCGGTATCGCTTTTCTCAGCGCGAAAAACAGTAATCATTTTGGTGCCAATGCCAGTTTTGCGTGGACGGCGTGCAAAGCCGGCATGATTTCTATGTCTGGCACAAACGGGTCTCTTACAATGCCGGCGACCGGCGGCAAAGCGCAGGTCGTTGGCAACAATCCCATCGGGTACGGGGCGCCGCGGAAGAGCGGAAAACATTTCATCTTGGATTTTGCGCTCAGCGTTCAGTCGCGGGGAAAAATCAGGCGCGCGGCGGAATTGGGCGAACCGATTCCGGAAGGCTGGGGGCTCGATCCGGACGGAAAAGACACGACGAATGCGGCCGACGTGTTGCAGGGGTTCGTTTTGCCGGTGGGGGGCCATAAAGGCTACGGCATGGCGCTTGGTGTGGATATGTTAAGCGGCGTACTTAGCGGCGGCGCCTTTGCGCCACACGTGAAATCGCAGTTCTTTGAAGCCGATAAACCGTCCGGCATTTGTCATTATTTCACCTTCATTGATCCTGAGAGAATGATCGGCTTAGACGCCTTTCAGGATCGTTTGGAAGAGTATTGCGACTGGATTAAAGAGCAGCCGGTTGTCGACCCTGAGGTGCCAGTACGTGTGCCGGGCGAACGGGCGGCCGATGCTTATGCGGAAAATTTGGAAAAGGGCATTCTCGTGGACGCCAATCACCACAAGCGCAACCAAGGCTTAGCCGATGGTTCCGTTAAAGGTGTAATCCCAAAAGGCTAGGCGGCGACCGTTGCTGATGGTGGCGTCATGACATGGGTGAAGCCGGCAAATTCGCCTGACTTCGGATCGCGCAGGGCGATGTTGGGGCAGGCATATAAATGCGGGTATACCGTATTTTCTCCGTCGAAAACCGGCATCCGTTCGGCTATTGCATCGCGCACGTCGGATGGCAGTTCCGGGTCGACGGTCGCGCGTCCTTCGCCACAGACATCGATGCGAGGCGCATGAGCGACTTCATCCAAGTCCATGCCTGATACGCCGATCATAGAGAGCACTTGAAAGACTGCTGGCATAATGCGCCTGCCGCCCGAGGCACCAATGGCGAACCAGGGCTGTCCATCCTTTTCGACAATGGCCGGACACATATTGGAAAGCGCTTTTTTGTCGGGTGCGAGACTGTTGGGATTGCCGCTGCGCGGGTCAAACCAATAGATGCCGTTATTCATGAGAATACCGGTTCCCGGCAACGTTGCCCGGCTGCCGAATACAGACAGTAATGTTTGCGTGAGGCTGACTAGATTACCGTCCTTGTCCGCGACGGTGAGGTGGCTGGTGCAGCCATCGCCTTGGTCGCCCATTGTGTCGAACCGTTCCTGATAGGCCTGATCAAGCGCGCTGGCCCAATCGGTAAATGTTTTTGCGGTGGGAGGGCCTTTGTCCGGTGTCGAGGCGCCGGATAGGTCAATGACCCGTGCCATGGTTGGCCCTGCCGTCATGTCGGGGGCTGCATGCACCGTAATGCCTCTATAGGGAATGGGCAGTGATGCGGTTTCAGTGGCCCGGTAGGACGACAAATCTTCCAAGCACATTGTGTTGCCGCCTTTCTCAAGATCAGAGACGAGGGCTTGGGCAAGATCGCCGCGGTAGAAATCATCTCCGCCGGCCTCCGCTAGGCGCTGTAATGTGTCGGGCAGATTGCCGAGCGGCGAAAGCGGTATAGGTTTCCCTTGCGCCGGCTGTAGCGGCAGATTGTGTTCGTCCAGATAGACCTTCGCAGAGGCAGGGAATTCTTTCAGCTCCTTTGCCGCACCTAGGCAACGCAAGGACATATGCCAGGTGATTGGTAATCCGCCTTTGGCAAGCTCAATGGCTGGCTGCAGCAGCTCTTTCCACGGCATTGTGCCGTGCCGCTCATGGGCAAGCGCAATGCCGGCGACTTGCCCCGGTACGGCGATAGCCGAATAGCCGATAATGTTGCGGTCGCCCTCAACACTTGGCCACGCAAAAAGGTCGCCACTGGTGTTATCACCTGTTGCGAGAGGGTAATCGTTTGGGTTCAGGTTACGAGGAGAACGCATGCCCATATGGATGGTCCGGTAATCGTTCCTTTCTGCGAAAGCGAGTTGCATATAGCCGCCACCGCCGAGCCCGCTCATCCAAGGCTCAACCACCGAGACTGCGAAGGATGTGGCAACGGCAGCGTCAATGGCATTACCACCGGCGCGGAGGACTTCCGCGCCGATTTCGGATGCCAGATAATGTTGGCTGGAAACCACACCGTTTTTGCCACGGACGACGGGCTTTTTAAGATCCCATTTTTGGTGATAGTGCATAGTCACGCTATTGGCCCCTCGATTTTCCTGCAGGTCAAACTATACTCCGCCGCAACAAAGGAGAAGACCAATGCAACTTGCTTCCACAGACACAGCTGTAAACCAATCCCCGACTGCAATCCTCGCTAAGTTCGCGAGCGGCTTGCGCTATGAGCATATTGACGCCGCTAGTTTGAATACGGCCCGTCGACATAGCATGGATACGTTAGGCGCGATCTTCGCAGGTGCGACGCAACACGCCACGGTGTGTGCAGCTGGGGCGCTGGATGCGCTTGGTATGAGCGGTGATGTTCCGGTGCCGGGGTTGGCCAAGCGTTATGATCCGATGTCAGCGGCTTATATTGCGGGCACGGCGGCGCATGGGTTGGAGTTGGACGATGGATATCGGGCCGGCTCTGTACATCCGGGTTGTGTTGTCTTGCCGGCTCTTATGAGCTGTGCCCACAGCGGTGGCTTCAGCGGTAAACAGTGGATTACAGCGGTGGTGGTCGGCTACGAAATTGTTTGCCGGTTAGCAGCGGCCATGCATCCCCAAGCGCGCTACAGAGGCTTTCACAATACGCCGGTGATGGGTGTCATGGGGGCTGCTGCAGCGGTGGGGTCACTCCGTGGCTTTAACGAGAAGCAAATGGCGGATGCGCTTGGGCTCGCAGCCAGTAGTGCCAGTGGCATCTTTGCGTTTTTGCGGGGCGGCGGTGAAGTGAAACGAACCCACCCAGGACAGGCTGCCCGCGAGGGCATTCAATCGGCATTCAATGCGGAACAAGGGATGGTCGGTCCAACCAATGTTCTTGAGATTGAGGAAGGCTACTTTGATACGTTTGCCGGCGACGTGGACTTGGCAACGGTTATCGGCGGCCTAGAAGAGGGGGCTGAAAAATCAAAGCTCGTCATGGCTGGCTGTTACATCAAACCATATGCGGCTTGTCGCCATCTCCATCCGGGTATCGATGCGATGCTCGATATCAAACAAGCTGAAAATATTAAGCCCGAAGACGTCGAGAAGGTGGATATCGGCACCTACAAAATTGCCGTGGGCCATGCCAATCCGACCTATGGAGATATGTTGTCTGCGCAAATGAGCTACCAGTTTTGTATGGCGACAGCACTGGAGCGCGATGGCGTCGACTTGGAACATTTCGATGATGCATCGCGCAGCGACGACGGCGTTATTCGCCACGTACCGAATATTTCAGCATCGGTGGATGATTACTGCCAAGATAATTATCCTCGCCTGCGGGCGGCGAAGGTGACTGTGCACATGGCCGATGGCAGTAGCCATGAGCGGCTGGTTGAGGATCCTTATGGTAGTGCAGGAAACCCGGTCGAGGATTTGGCGCTGTCGAATAAGTTTCAAGGACTGACGCGTCCTGTAGTCGGTGAGGAACGAGCGGCGGAAATTGAGCGGCTCATTCGGACCGTTGAGGACCTTAACGATATGGCCGAATTAACCGCAAAGCTCGGTGGCTAGCGCCTAGGGCAAAGCGGGGTCTGGCAGTCCCGCCTCTGCAAATCCCTTGGCCCGCAACAGACAACTATCACATTCGCCGCATGGCACGTCACCGCCGCGATAGCAGCTCCAACTCAAATGTATGGGGGCGTTTAGGTCACCGGCCATGCGGACGATATCTGCTTTACTCATTTCGATAAGGGGCGTGTCGATTTTGAACGGGATGTCGTATTGGGTCCAAAGCTTGCTGCCTCGGTTGAGTGTCTCCACGGCGGATTCATAGAATTCCGGCCGGCAATCAGGATAGCCGCTGTAATCAACCGCATTGGCGGCAATAAAAAGCGTCGCTTCGATGTCTTCCGGCGCCACGCCATTCTGCTCGATTTCGCCAAGGGCGAGGCTCTCCAGTCGGGCGGCGGCGAGGGTTAGGAAAAAGGTATTGCGCAGCGGTACGTACGTGATCGGAATATCGTCGGCCATATCCGCCTGACTGCGTCCGGTCGGAAGATCGTGGCTGTCTGCATTCGTCAGTGCGGAGTGCTGCGCCAGATGTTTGTAGAATGAGACGTCGGCGACAATTTGTTCGATTCCGAGTGTCTTCGCGATTTCTGTTGCCGCTACTAACTCACGACGATGCGCCTGACCATAATCCAAGGTCAGCGCTGAAAGGCGGTAATCTTTGGATACTGCGAAAGTGGCGAGTGTGGTCGAATCAAGGCCGCCTGAGAGCAGCACTAAACCAAGACGTATTGGCATTAGCTTATCCTGCGAGGCCCGCATGAGCGGCAATATTTGCAAGGGCTGCGGAGGCAATACGCGCTTCCGGCGGGTCAGCACGGCTGGTGAGTATGACAGGTACCTTGGCGCCGAGGACAATGCCAGCCGCACAGCCGTTCATAAAATAGACCATCATTTTAAAGAGCGCATTGCCGGTTTCGATATTGGGCACTAACAGAATATCTGCGTGGCCCGCGACCGGATGGGTGATTTTCTTCAATTTTGCAGCTTCTACTGAAACTGCATTGTCGAAGGCGAGGGGGCCATAGACCTGTCCGCCGGTGATTTCGCTCGCCGCACGTTCGGTGATTTCAGCGGCTTCCATACTACTAGGCATGCTTTCGCTTTTTTCCTCTGTTCCGGATAGCACGGCGACTTTGGGGTCTTTGTTGCCGAGTGCATGGGCCAGGTCTATTGCGTTTTGGGCCGCTTGTAAGCGTGTATCAATATTGGGTGCGACGTTAACAGCACCGTCGGTGATCATTAAGGGCCGATCGCTGCCGGGTATTGTCATATGAAAAATATGCGTGAGGCGGCGGCCGGTGCGAAGTCCTGATTCACGTTTTAGAATCCCCAGCATGAAGGTGTCTGTATGAATTTGCCCCTTCATTAAGGCGGTAACGTCGCCATCGCGTGCCAGCGCTGCTGCGGTGTCTGCCGTATCGGTCTCCGAAGTCGTATCGACGACCCGGAGTTTGCTGATATCCCACTTAATGCTGTCAGCAGTTTCGCGAATAGCTTTCCCGTCGCCTACGAGCACAGGCGTTATCAACCCTTGCTCAAAACCGAGCTTTGCGCTTTCGAGGGGGAGCGCCGCGTGCGCGCCGACTAATGCAGTCGGCGTAGGGGGTAAGTCCGCTGCGAGTTGCAGGAGATATTTTGGGCATTCATAGGAATCTGTTTTGAGCATTAGTTCGCCTTAGGGATAGAGGGGTGTATCGAGTATAAGCAGTAGTTTTAATGCCTTCTGTCCGAGGGTGCACCCGAAAGAAGACCCATTGTTAGACCTCCTATATCAAGATTTGCAGAAGATCGGTTTGGAAACCGGGATGTTTTGTTTGTTTGTCGTTTTCGTCGCGGCGGTTATTCGAGGTTTTACGGGTTTTGGGTCCGCCCTGTTGTGGGTGCCAACATTGTCTCTCGTGTTGCCGCCGGTGGCCGTTGTGCCAGTGGTTCTGGTTCTTGAGGCGTTTGCCAGTGCCATGATGTTCTCTAAAGTTCGGCAATCTGTTGATTGGTCTGGCCTGACTTGGATTTGGATTGGGGCGGCGATTGTTCTGCCCTTAGGGATTTGGTTGTTGGCGACGTTGCCCGTCGATGTGACACGAACCGCCATTGCCGTCACGGTTTTGGCGGCTGCGGTCTTGCTTTGGCGTGGCATACGTTTGCAATCGGGGTTCGGGAAGCCGGGGCTGGTCGGGACAGGCGGGCTAGCAGGTCTCTTAACAGGCCTCGTCGGCATCCCTGGGCCGCCTGTGTTTTTATATTATTTAGCAGCGCCCGTTGAGATGGTCGTCGCGCGGGCCACCATTATGACTTACTTGTTTGGGCCGGCGTTCGTGGCCTGCATCATCAATTATGTTTACGGGCTATTATTGCCATCGATGATTTTGCTGGCTGTGATGCTTATGCCCGTGGTTGCTGTTGGAAAATGGGTCGGGCATCTAGGTTTTAAGTATGCGGACCCGGATATTGCCCGCAAAGTCGCTTTGGGACTTTTGGTTGTCTCTGGTCTTGGGTTACTCGTTCGGACATATTTTTTCTAGAGACTGTTTGTCCTGGACGGCCCGTTGACTGAGGATGCATGTTGTAGTCAGGAGGATTTGGAATGTCTGATCTCGCAAATGATTTTCGCAACCACTTTATGCCTTTTACCGCGAACCGGGATTTTGCTGAGGCGCCACGCCTGGTGTCCGAAGGCAAGGGGATTAGGCTGAAAAAAGCCGATGGCGGCGCGATAATCGACGCCGTGTCCGGCTTGTTTTGCACGCCGGCAGGCCTCGGGCGAACGGAAATCGCCGATGCGGTTTCTGAACAGTTACGAACACTCTCCTATGTCACCAGCTTCCAGCACGGACATGGCAAGTCCTTTGAGCTCGCCAGCCGCATCGCGGCGTTGACGCCAGGTGATCTCGATCATTTGTTCTTCGCCAACTCCGGATCTGAGGCGGTTGAGACCGCATTGAAGATTGCGCTTGCCTATCAGACCGCGAAAGGTGA
>Ga0055584_100002147_pt1 | contig 19481 bp, 17 predicted proteins | sample OSDHelmetaG_FD_58716 | JGI IMG/M metagenome (GOLD analysis project Ga0055584, IMG submission 58716) | Pelagic marine sediment microbial communities from the LTER site Helgoland, North Sea, for post-phytoplankton bloom and carbon turnover... | ecosystem: Environmental > Aquatic > Marine >... | reverse complement strand
CGGTTGACCGCGTTGACGCCGCCGCCGCCGACACCGACGACCTTGATCACAGCGAGATAGTTGGTGGGTGCGCCGGCCATCAGTGGTTCCTCCGTCGAAGCGGGTGGGGCGTTCTAGTGCGAGTCGGTGAAGTCATGATTCTGAAGTCTGTGATCGACGTCTCAACGCAACATCCTGGCACGTGAAGGCCCACAGCTGCGGTGATGCTAGCCCGCGGACGCGCCGACCACTTCACGACCTCGTCGTCGCGGAGCTCGAACGATGAGCTGCCCGTCGATCACAGGGTGACCTCGCTCGTCGACACGTCGATCACGCCGGGCTCCCGATCGGGGTTGTTGGCGAGTGTCGTCTCCAGGCGGAGCAACTTCTCGAAGATGTCGCGAGCGGCGCCGAAGCGAACCTCGGTCCCGTCGTCGAGGATCAGGATCAGCTGGGATCCGTCCGCGGTCACGTTGATCTCCGCGACCTGACCGCGGATGGAGTCCGTCAGGTTCTTGGCCAGCTCGGAGGCGGCGGCGTATCCCTGCGGTGCGAACTGGGCGGGCTCGAGATCGACCGGATCGGGTCCGGTGATCAGCACGTACGCGAACGGGTACCCGTCGAGCACGGCGAGCACTCGACCGTCGCGGTCGAGGACGCGATACCGCTGGTCGGGGCCCTGGTACGTCGTCATCGCCTCCCGCTCGCGGATCTCGATCGTCGCGGTGTGCGGGAACGAGACCCGCACCCGGGCCTGGTCGACCCACGGGATCGCCTCGAGTTCCTCCTCGGCGGCCTGGATGTCGACGAGCAGCGCAGGCGTGCCGACCAGGTCGTCGACGACGGCGTCGACCTGGGACGAATCGGCATAGACGAGGCCAGTCACGGTGACATTGTCCTCCTGGATCGCGAACAGGCCCGAGCCGAGCACGGCGAGCACGCCCACGCCGATGATGACCACGACCGTGCCGATCAGCACCCAGCGGAGTCGCTTGCGGCCGAGGGCCCTCTTGACTGCGGCCCGGCGTTCCCGGAGCCGCGGCTCGATCCCTCGGCGCACGTCACGATCGATCTCGGGCGCGATCGCATCGCCCGTCTCGTCGTCATCGTCGATGAACACGGTCGTCCGTGCGCCCGACCCGTCGAGATCGCCTTGGACGTACACGGCGTCCGGGAACTCCTCGTCCTCGATCGTGATGACGGCCGGCCGATCGTCCCGGACCGGCACCTCGACGTCGGATCCGCCCGACGACACCGGATTCTCCCGAGCGTCGGCAGGCGGGGCCGCGACGACACCCCCCGTGTAATCGTCGATGCGGATCACGGTCGGCGGAGGGGTCGGATCGACGAGGGGTTCCTGTTCGACGATGAAGATCTCCGCCGGTTCGCCGGCGAGGTCGTCGGTCCCGGACGCGCCGTCGTCCTCCTCGTCGATCCCGAGTGCGCTGAGCACTTCGCGGCGTCGATCCTCGACGTCGTCGGTCCCGGCGGTCCGGTCGGCCGCGTCGTCGACGGCGGACGGTTCGTCGGCACCGGCGGGATCGTCAGCCGCGTGCGGCGAGGGCGCACCGGCGAGGCGCTCGGCGGGCTGCACGACAACCGAGTCGTCGGCGCCGGGGGCCCGGTCGCCGAAGGCGCGCTGCAACTCGTCGAGCGCGGCCGGGTCGGGCTGATGGTCGTGCGGGTCAGACATCGCACACCAGACGGTCGTCGAACGAGAGTGGGTCGGTGTCGTCGAAGCCGACGAGACGGACCTCGCTACGCAGCGGATACCCGGTCTGCGCTGCGACGGCGTCACGGACGTGCTCGATCACGGCCCGGACGTCGGCCGCACGGCCGCCGTCGGTCGCCTGCACGAAGTTGGCGTGCTTCTCGGAGACAGAGGCGGTGCCGATCGTGAAGCCCCGCAGGCCCAACGCGTCGATGAGACCGCCGGCCGTGACCTCCCCCGGGACCGGGTTCACGAACACTGATCCACAGTTCTGCCCACCGGGCTGGTTCTCCCGGCGCCACCGTACGATCTCCGACAGTTCGTGCTCGGCGCGATCACGGTCGCCGACCCCGAGCCGTAGCCGGGCTTCGTGGATGATGTGGGACGGGGCGAGGTCGGAGGCCCGGAAGCGGAGACCGAGCGAGGCGGCCGGCAAGCGTTGCAGGCCCGACCGGGGAGCATTCATGTCGTACACGACGACGTCGACGAGACAGGCCGCCATGTCGGAGCCGTGACCGCCGGCGTTCATCCGGACGGCGCCGCCGATGGAACCCGGGACACCGACCGCCCACTCGAACCCGGTCAGTGCAGCAGCCGCCGTCCGACGCGCGAGCACGGGCAGCGCGACACCGCCGCCCGCGGTCACCACCGGGTCGATCGGCGGGCGGGTGTCGGCGGGAAGCTCGATGTGGTCGGCGAAGCCGGCCACCGACAGGGCGATGCCGGCAAATCCGTCGTCGGCGACCAGCATGTTCGACCCACGACCGATCACCAGGACCGGCACACCGGTCTCGGCACGGACCTCGGCGATCGCTGCGAGGTCGTCGAGCGAGGCGACCTCGACGAACATCGCCGCGGTACCTCCCACCCGGTAGGTCGTCATGGCGGCGAGCGGCACGTCGTGCTGCACCCGTTCGCCGAGTCGATCCACGAGCAGGCGGGACGCCGTCTCGGTCGCGAGCGTGGTCATGTCGCACCTCGCGCGACGAGCACCTCGTCGGGGAGCGAGGCGATGTCGCCGCAGCCCATCGAGATGCAGACGTCGTCCGGCCCGACCTGCGCGGCCAGATAGGCGATCAGTTCGTCGCGTCGCGGCAACCAGACGACCCGCGCGTCCGGGTGTGCGTCGAGAACCGCGTTGACCACCAGCTTGCCGGTGACGCCGGGAATCGGGTGGGTACCCGATGGGTAGATGTCGGTGAGCACCACGAGATCGGCCTCCGTGAACGCATCGGCATAGTCGCGCCACATCTCCGCCATCCGGTTGTATCGGTTGGGCTGGAAGACGGCGACGACCCGCGCCCACCCGTCCCCGCTGTGCCGGGCGGCACGCAGCACGGCGTCGATCTCGGTCGGCAGGTGGGCGTAGTCGTCGACGAACGTGGCACCGCCGTCGTGGCCACGGATGTCGAATCGGCGGGCGACGCCACCGAAACGCGACAGCGCATCGGCTGCGACCCCGGGGTCGACACCGATCGCGGTCGCCATCGCGAGCGCACCGGTGGCGTTGGCGACGTTGTGCTCGCCACGCAACGGGAGGTGCACGGAGGCGAGCGTCGAGCCGTCGCGCTCGACGTCGAAGTGGAACGAACCGTGGTCGGGACGGAGCCGGACGGCCCGGATGTCGGCTCCGGCGGCGAGTCCGTAACTCGTGACACCGGGGTGACGGGCAGCCACGCGTGCGGCACGTTCGCCGTCGGTGCACACGATCTTCGGCCCCGGGATCTGGCCGAGGTAGCGGTCGAAGGACCGCTCGATCTCGGCGAGCGACCCGTAGTGGTCGAGATGGTCGACGTCGACGTTGGTCAGGATCGTGCCGTGGAGCGGCAGCTCCAGGTGGGTGCCGTCGCTCTCGTCGGCCTCGACCACGAACCACTCACCCCCGGTCCAGTGCGCACCGGTGCCCATGTCCCGGACGTCGCCACCGATGACGAAGCCCGGCCGGAGTCCGGCCTCGGCGAGGATCAGCATCAGCATCGACGTCGTGGTCGTCTTGCCGTGGGTGCCGGCGACGGCCAGCGACTTGGCCTGGGCACAGATCGAGGCGAGCATTCCCGCCCGGCTGAGCACACTGATCCCCAGCTTGCGCGCCTCGTCGAGTTCGTTCAGATCCGACGGGATCGCGGTCGACGCCGTGACCGCGTCGCAGCCGACGACGTGCGAACGCGAATGGCCGACGTTGACGTTGACGCCGGCCGCCCGCAGACGATCGAGCACCTGGCGTTCACGGAGGTCGACACCCGAGACGTTGTGACCCATCTGTGCGAGCGCGATCGCGATCGCGCTCATGCCCGGTCCGGCGGCCCCCACGACGTGGAGCCGGCGCGGCGTCGAGAGGTCGAGCGGTGCGACGGGGGTGGCGGCAACGGTGCTCACAGCACGTCTCAGGCTAGGAGACGGCCGCCACCGACGGGCGCCATGCCCGCGATCACGGCGTGACCTCACCGCACGACGTCGCGCAGGTGCAGCGCTCCGGTGTCCGGGTGCCGGCAGCACACCCTCACGGGAGGGCCACCGACTCGATCAGCTCGGCCAGGGCGCCCTGCCGGTGGGTCCGACCCAACTCGAGGGCCCGTGCGGACAGCGCGGCTCGTCGTTCGTGGTCGAATTGCAGTTCACGAAGAGTCCCGGCGAGTTGTCCGATGTCGGATTCGGCCAGGTGGATCGCCGCCCCGGCGTCGGCCAACCAGCGCACGTTGAGGGTCTGATGGTCCTCGGCCGATCCCGCCCACGGCACCAGCACCGCCGGGATGCCGGTGACCGCGACCTCGTGCACCGTGCTGGCCCCACCTCGACCGACGAGCACGTCGGCAGCGGCGTACACGAGCGGCATGTCCGGCTCGTACCCGATCGGTTGGTAGACGAGCCCGTCGGTGCCGTCACTCGACGGTTCGGCGGCCTCCAGGAATCGTTCGCCCACGACGTGTCGGATGGCGATCGATGCGTCCGCGCTGCGCTCCGTCACGATCTCGGCGACCGCGTCGTTGAGCACGCCCGAGCCCTGCGATCCGCCCATGACGGCGACGACGAACCGGTCGGGCGGCAGGCCGAGACGGTGCCGGGCGGTCGCCCGGTCTCGCCGCCGGTCGATGTCGAGAATCGCCCGTCGCACCGGCGCCCCGGTCAACGTCGACCTCGGCAGCGAGGAGTCGGGGAACGCGACGGCACAGGCGGCAGCACGTCTGGCAGCGAGCGTGCTGGCACGGCCCGGCAGGAGGTCGTAGCTCACGACGACGACCGGGACGTCGAGCGCCCGGGCCGCGAACACGGCGGGCATGCTCGCGTAGCCACCGACGCTGACCACGACCCGTGGTCGCAGATCACGGAGGAGGGCGATCGCCCGGCGCCGGGCCGTGACCATCTTGGGTGCGAATCCGAGATTCCGCCGGCTCAAGCTGCGCTGGAAGCCGACGACGTCGAAGAACGTGTGCGGGAACGGTGTGTCCGACAGGAGTCGCGTCTCGATCCCCCGCTGGGCACCCACGTAGTGGATCGTCGCCGGTTCGTGACCGGACGCGACGAGCGCCTCGGCGACCGCGACGGCGGGCAGGACGTGCCCCGAGGTGCCACCACCGGTGACGACGGCGAAGGTGTCGCTCACCGCGGTGCGTGGGCGGTCCGGCGTGTCCCCCGGGACATCGCCGCGTGGGTCCTCGATGCCCGCAGCGGTCGGGGCGCCGTGACGGCACGCCGAGCGACGTTGAGGAGCAGTCCGGCGGCCACCATCGAGGTGAAGAGCGACGTGCCACCCGCGGAGAAGAACGGCAACGTGAGCCCGGTCACCGGCATCAGCCCCACGACACCACCGAGGTTGACGATCGCCTGCACACCGAACCACGCCGCGATCCCGCCCGCCAGGATCAACCCGAACTGGTCGGGAGCGGCCAGCGCCGTCTGGATGCCGAACCACACGAGCAGCGCGAATCCACCGATCACCGCGACCGATCCGATGAACCCGAGCTCGTCGGCGACGACGGCGAAGATGAAGTCACTGTGCGCGAGCGGCAGGTAGCCGAGTTTGGAGTTGCTGCCGCCGATGCCCGAACCCGTCATCCCGCCGTTGGCGATGCTGAGCAATCCCTGCCAGGACTGCCAGGCGAGGTGCTCCTTGTTGCCCTCGATGTCGCGGAACGCGGCGAGACGGTTGAACCGGCGCGGGTCCGAGACGACGGCGATCGTCGCACCCAGGACACCGATCATGCCGACCGAGGCGACGTGGAGCATGGGGACGCCGGCGATCAGGCCGACGGCGAACACCACCGCGGCGAGCACGATCGCCGACCCGAGGTCGCCTTGCACGAAGCTGACGCCGGCACACCCGAACGCGACGACGGCGAGCGGGATCACTCCGCGGCGTGGCTCGTGCAGTTCCTCCCGGTGACGGGCGAACATGTCGGCGAGGAAGGCGATCGCCGCCAGCTTCAAGAACTCCGACGGCTGGAACCCGAACGACCCGATCCGGACCCACGAGTTGGCGCCGTTGATCGTCGCGCCGAGGCCCGGCACGAAGGGCAGCATCATGCCGCCGGCGGCGAGGATCGTCCCGAAGATCACGAACGACCGCAGCCGTTGATACGGAACCTTGAGCGCGATCAGCATGCCGACGAGCCCGAGGCTCGCCCACAGCAACTGCCGGTTGAAGATCGAGTACGGCGAGTCCTCGCCACCGACCCGGTTGGCCGACGTCGCCGACAACACCATGACGAGGCCGAGCATCACGAACACTGCGACGATCACCACGATGGCGTAGAAGACCCCCGGCGTCGGGCCGAGCTGTTCACGGGCCCGCGGTTCCTTGATCTGGACGGCGCGGCGGGACGGCTTCACCCGGCGCGTCCGCTTCGAACGTTCGGCACCGCCGTGGAGCCGGTCGAGCGCGGCCTCCCGGCGTGCACGCACGTCCGAGGCGGGCTGTGGATTCAACGTGGAGGTCATGGTCATCGACCACCTTTCTCGGGCGTGTCATCGGTCATGCCGTCACCTCGGCAGGATCGGAGGGGCTGTCGGAACTCGACGGGGACGCCGTCGGCATCGAGAGGTGCTCCCGCACCAACCGGCGGAAATCCTCGCCGCGTTCGGGATACCCGCCGTACCAGTCGAAGCTCGCGCACCCCGGTGAGAGCACGACGGCGTCGCCGGCGCGTGCCAGATCGGCGGCGACGGACACGGCCGCCGACATCGACAGTGCGTCGATCACGGGCGTCGCGGCGCCGAACACGGCGCGGATGTCGGGGGCCGCCTCCCCGATGGCCACGACCGCCCGGATCCGTCCGGACTCATCGGCCATCGGCGACAGATCGACTCCCTTGCGACTTCCGCCGGCGATCAGGACCAGTGAGTCGAACGCGCGGATCGCCGCGGACGCGGCGTGCGGTGTGGTGGCCTTCGAGTCGTTGTACCACGTGATGCCGTCGGCGTCTCCGATCGACTCGAGCCGGTGCGGTTGCGCCCGGAAGCCGCCGAGGGCTGTGGCGATCGCGGAACGGTCGGCGAGCCCGGTCTCCAGCACGAGCGCCGCCGCGGCCAACGCATTGGTGATGTCGTGCGGGAGGCTCCGTCCCATCGCAGCCACATCGGCGATCGGTCCGTTCGGTCCCACCAGCTGCGCCCCGTCCCGCCGATAGTCCCCTCGATCCAGCCCGTACGAGATCCGGCGACCCGGCGCACCGTCCAGATGTCGCATCACGACGGGGTCGTCGGCGAACCCGATCGCCACGTCCGAACCGCGCTGCAGCTCGAAGATCCGCGCCTTCGTCGCCTCGTAGTTGTCCAGCGTCGCGTGCCAATTCAGGTGGTCGGGTGCGAAGTTCAGCCAGACGGCAGCATCCGCTCGGAACTCCGTCGTCCACGCCAGCCGAAAGCTGCTGCACTCGATCACGAAGGCGTCGAGGTCGGTGTCGAGCGCGTCCACGAAGGGGACGTCGGTGTTGCCGACCGCCGCGGCACGGCGCCCGGCGGCTCGCAGCATCGAGACGGCCATGTCGGTCGTCGTCGTCTTCCCGTCCGTCCCCGTGACCGCCAGGATCGGACGCGGACCGGCCGCGCGCTGCTGCTCCCAGCGATAGCCGAGCTCGATCTCGGAGACGAGCTCCACATCGTGTCGACGTACGGCGACGACCAGCGGATGCGTCTCGGGCACACCCGGGGCCGGGACGACCAAGTCGAATTGGCAGGCGAACGCGCCGGGGTCGAGGGGTGTTGGCAGCAGCTCGACCCCGAGCGCGTTCGCCAGATCTCGTCTGGCGTCGTCGATGTGATCGTCGGCGACCACGACGTCGTGGCCGCGTCTCAGCAGCGCACGGACCGTCGACGCACCGGCGGTGGCGAGGCCGTAGACGAGGACCTGCACGGTCAGCCGACCTCCCGTGTGAAGTCGCCGATGAAGATCGCGAGCGCCGAGGCGACGCAGATCGCGGAGATCAGCCAGAAACGGATGATGACGGTCGTCTCGGGCCACCCGCCGAGTTCGAAGTGATGGTGGATCGGCGACATCCGGAACAGCCGCCGGGTCCGCCCCGACGCCTTGAACACGCCCATCTGCACCGCGACGGAACCGGCTTCGATCACATTGATCCCGCAGATCAGGATCAGGAGGAGGTGCGTGTTGAGCGTCAGCGCGAGGAACGCCAGCGCCGAACCGATCGCGAGCGCACCGACATCGCCCATGAAGATGCGCGCCGGAGCAGCGTTCCACCACAGGAAGCCGAGACACGCTCCGGCGAAACCGGCGGCGAGCACACCCATGTCGAGGGGGTTGACGACGTCCCGGTAGACGTCAGGATTGCGGAACGCCCAGTAGGCGATGATCATGAACGCACCGAAACCCATCAGCGCCGATCCACCGGCGAGTCCGTCGAGGCCGTCGGTGACGTTCACGGCGTTGGTGGTCGCCCACACGATGATGCCCGCCCAGACGATCCACACGACGGTGGGAACCTCGAACCCGAGATCGCCCGCCCGGACCAGCGTGATGGATTCGTCGATGCCGGTGCTCGCGGAGAGCCACCAGGCGAATCCGATCGCGATCGCCATGGTGATGTAGTTCTTCTGCTTCCAGAAGATGCCCCGGTTGTGACGCTTGCGGACCTTGATCCAGTCGTCGAGGAGACCCATGAACGACATGGCCAGGATGCCGATCCAGACGATCATCGCCTGATCGGAGAAGGCGATGTCCCGGACGTGCGCGACGATCCAACCACAGAACGCCGCGACGACGATCGCGATGCCACCCATCGTCGGGGTTCCCTGCTTGACCATGTGGTGTTCCGGACCGCGGTCCTCCTTGCCGAGGATCGGCTGGCCCTGGCCGCGCGTCCCGAAGAAGATGATCAGGTAGCGCGTCCCGAACAGCGAGATCAGGGTGGACACCGCGCCGGCGACCAGGACGGCGATCACGTGAGTTCTCCAGACATGTCGGTCACGGCGAGCTCGTCGAGCAGCTCGCGACTCACCACTCTGTCATCGAACGGGCGTGTTTCATCGCCGATCGTCTGGGTGGTCTCGTGACCCTTGCCGGCGACGACCACGAGATCGCCGGGTTCCGCAGCACCGATCGCCAGGGCGATCGCAGTTCGCCGATCGACCTCCGACCGCACCCTGGGACGATCGTCCGGGTCGGCTCCGGCCACGACCTGCTCGACGATCGAACGAGGATCCTCGCCACGCGGGTTGTCCGATGTCACGATCGGGAGGTCGGCCAGGCGGGCCCCGACCGCGCCCATGGGCGCCCGCTTCTCCACGTCGCGATCACCGGCACACCCGAACACGGCGATCACGCGCCCGTCGCCCACCAGGCGGCGGGCGGCCCGCAGGAGTTCATCCAGCCCGTCGGGCGTGTGCGCGTAGTCGACGACGACGGTGACCGAGTGCCGGCACGGATTGCTGACCGTCTCGAAGCGGCCGGGGACGGCGGCGACCGTCGCGAGCCCCGTCGACGCGTCGGCCGGAGCAACACCGAGCAGCGACGCCGCGGTCAGCGCTGCGAGCGAGTTCATGACGTTGAAGTCGCCGCCGATCGGCACGTGCACACGCTGCCCCCGCCACGTGAACTCGTGACGGGCGACCCCGACGTCGAGGTCGGCGACGTCGTCGCGGCCGAATCCGGTCATCTCGATCGACGCGGCGTCGAGCAGCAGTTGCCCGTACGGGTCATCGACGTTCGCAGCGCCTTTCGCGGCGAGGTCGGCGTCGAACAGCGACGCCTTGGCGCGGAAGTACGACTCCATCGATTCGTGGAGGTCCAAGTGGTCGCGGCCGAGGTTCGTGAAGACGACGACGTCGAACTCGGTGCCGGCGACGCGGTGATACACCATCGCGTGCGACGACACTTCCATCACGACCGCATCGACGCCGTCGGAGACGAACCCGGCGAGCTGCCGCTGCAGGTCGGGCGCCTCCGGCGTGGTCCTCGTACCGGAGAGTGTGCCGAGCGTGCGCTCGGTGAAGCCGCTCGAACGCAGGATCGCCCCGAGCATCTGGGTGGTCGTCGTCTTGCCGTTGGTGCCGGTGATCCCCACGAGACGCAGCGATCTCGACGGGTGGCCGTGGACGGCGGCCGCCGCCGGACCCATCGCCCGGCGGACGTCGGTCACGACGATCTGGGGGACGTCGAGCGCCAGCGTCCGGTCGACGAGCAGCATCGCGGCGCCGGCGTCGACGGCAGCAGCCGCGAAGTCGTGACCGTCCGCCCGTCCTCCGACGACACACGCGAACCCGACGCCCGGCCGCACGTCGCGCGAGTCGTGTGTCAGATCGTGGATCGTGACGGACGCGTCGCCGACGATCTCGACCAGGAGCCGCGAAGGAATCGCCGCGGCGACGACACCGGCCTCGACCGGAGCACCCATCACTGGGCCGCGCACGGCGTCGTGTACGCCGGCGGTTGCACGTTCGTCTCGTGGGCGATCGTCGGCACGAGTTCGCGGAACACGGGTGCCGCGGCCGTTCCGCCGAACCGGTTGATGTCGCCCGCCGGCGGCTCGTCGATCGAGACCAGCACGGTGATCTGCGGATCCTCGGCCGGGAAGAATCCGACGAACTGCGCGTAGTACACGCGATCACCGGCGGCGTTCAGGTAGGTGCCGTTCGGTTGTGCTTTGAGACCGGTGCCGGTCTTGCCGGCGACACTGAACGCTTCCAGGCCGCGCTGTGCGCGCTTGCCGGTGCCGGCCGGGTCGCACACCACCGCACGCATCATCTGCTGGACCTGGATCGCGATCTCTGGGCGGACGATCTCACGGGTCTCCGAAGGCTCGGCCGGCGTCACGTCTCCGTCGGGCCCGACCGTCCCTGCCACCAACCGCGGTGCGACGTACGTGCCGTTGTTGGCGATCGCGTTGATGGCCGTGACCATCTGGATCGACGACGCGGCGAACCCCTGTCCGTACGAGACCGTGACGCGCTCGGAGCCCCACAGATCGGTCCAGTGCTTGAGGATGCCCTCCGACTCGTCGGGGAAGTCCAGCGGGGTGCGCTCACCGAACCCGAAGCGGCGCAGGTACTCCCAATGCGTCTGGCGCGCCATGTCCCAGTCGTCACCGCCGATTTCCTGCTGCACCATGATCGTGCCGATGTTCGAGGACTCGACGAGGATCTGGTGAACGGTCATGAGTTCGTCGGGGTGCTGGTGGGAGTCCTTCAGCAGGTCGTCGGCGTACTGCTTCCGCCACGGCACCACGAACGTGCTGTCGGGGGTGACGGCGCCCTGATTGAGGCCGGCGGCGATGGTGACGACCTTGGCGACCGAGCCCGGTTCGTACGCACTGACCGCGGCGTAGTTGCCGCTCGTGATCTCGACCACGCTCTCATCGTTCCGCTGGACAGACGCCATCCCGAAGATGTCACCCGTGTCGGTGTCCATGATGATGATCGTGCCCGATTGTGCACCGAGTTCGCTGACCCGTTCCAGCAACGCCTCCTCCGCAGCGAACTGGACCGAGCGGTCGAGCGTCAGGACGATGTCGTTGCCCGGGACGGGCGTCGAGATGATCTGTTCGGTGCCGGCGATCGACCGACCGCCCGGCGCGATCTCCTTGCGGAGTGAGCCGGCGGTCCCGGTGAGGAACTCGTCGTACTGCACTTCCAGGCCGGCGGTCCCGACGCCGTCGATGTCGGTCCGGCCGATCACGCTGCGGCCGGTGTCGCCGCCCGGCAGGATCCGCTTGTCCTCGGCGTCGACGTTGACGCCGGTCAGACGGAGGTTCGCCAACTGCTCACCGGCCGCGATACCGACCTGCCGGCGGACGTACGAGAATCCGGTCTCCTTCGCGACCAGGGTCTCGTAGAGCTCGCTGGCCTCGACGTCGTCGAGACCGAGTACCGACTGCAGGGTCTGGGCCGTGCCGGCCTCGTCGACGACCAGCTTCGGATTCACGCTGATCGAATACGCGGGGATCGAGACGGCGAGCTCCTCACCGTTGCGGTCGAAGATCGTGCCGCGATCGGCGGCGAGCGGGCGCACCCGCTCCCACTGCTCGGTCCCAGCGGCCCGGAGTGACTCGCCGCCCGTGCTCTGCAGGCGGGCGACGCGGTACAGGACCGATCCGAGCACCGCCAGCAGCACGACCAGCAGGAGCCGGAGCCGGAGCGAGGACGAGCCGATCCCGCGGGGTGCGCTGCGGGACACGACCGGCGGCTTGGGCGCGAGGACCCGGCGCTTGACCGAACGGCGGACACCGTTGTGGCGCCGCGTCGGGCTCGCCGCCTCCTGGCGCATCGTCACCTCGCGGCGCCGACGCGCCGGCGCCGCCGTGGAGCGCCTCGCCGATGTGGAGGGCGACGTCCGACCATCGGAGCGCCTCCGGCGACCGGTCGCGGGATCGGCGGTGGTCCTCGACCCGGTCGTGGTCTGCCGGCGATCGCGCGTCCCGGTGGCTCGCGACGTCGAGCGGGATCCCGATCGGCTGGAGGTGCGTGCGGTCGTACGCGTACCTCGGGAAGCAGCGCGCCGCACCTTGGGAGCCTTCCGGCGGAGGGGTCGGGGTGGGGGTGTACGACGGCTCACGGCGTCTCCGAACTGACCCGCTTGACGAGCCGGAATTGGTCGAGCGGTTCGAGGAGTCGGTTGGAACCGATCACGATCTCGTCGACGACCGGGCTCTCGCCGGTTCGTGCGATCGTGACGGCGAGCAGCATCGGATCGACGGCGACGAACTCGCTCTCGGAGCCCACCACCATGCCGATCGCGGCGGCCTCGGCGGCGATCCGGGTGGGTGACCGGAGTTCGGCGCGCTGCGCGCGGAGCACGTCGAAGTCCTCCTGAGCGTTGCGAACCGAGCGCTCGAGTTCGTCGATGTCGAGCTGGCGTTCGGCGATCCTGGTGTGGAGCCCGATCGCTCCCATCATCACCGCCGACACCAGCACCGTGAGCGACACCGCGAACCATGCGAAACGCCGGCGCGCGGGCACCAGCGTCAGCTGGCGGTGCGAAGTGGTCGTCGTCGAGGCCGCCGGCGACCGCGATGTCGTGGACGACGATCGCCAGGACCGCTTCGGTGCGCCGGGCTGCGACAGGGGACTCGCCATCAGGCGTCACTCCTCGATGTCGGTTCGATCCTCTCGGCGACGCGCAACCGGGCCGACGAGGCCCGGCGGTTGCGCTGCTGTTCGTCGGGGCTCGGCCGTTTCGGGACACCGCGGACGATCCGGACCGTCTGCACCGCACCGCACACGCAGGGCAACTCCGGCGGGCATTCGCACCCCCCGGTTTCCGCGGCGCGGATCCGGTCCTTCGCGATCCGATCCTCGCCCGAATGATACGACAGCACCGCGAGGCGTCCGCCGGGGACGAGGGCGTCGATCGCCCGGTCGAGGGCGTCGGGAAGTGCTTCGAGCTCGCCGTTGACCTCGATCCGGATCGCCTGGAAGCTGCGCTTGGCGGGATGGCCCCCGGTGCGGCGGGCAGGCGCCGGGATGGCGGCCGTGATGACCTCGGCCAGCCGGTTCGTCGACTCGATCGGGCGGGCCGCCACGATCGCCCGGGCGATCCGGCGCGCGAACCGTTCGTCGCCATACCGGTGGATGATGTCGGCGAGATCCACTTCGGAGTAGCCGTTGACGACGTCGTCGGCCGACCAGGGGGCATCGCCGTCCATCCGCATGTCGAGAGGTCCGTCGTGCCGGTACGAGAAGCCGCGATCGGCGCGGTCGAGCTGCGGGGAGGACACCCCGAGGTCGAACAGCGCGCCGCTGAGGTGTTCCACGCCATTGGCTCGCATGGCCTCATCGAGCTCATCGAACCGACAGTGGTGGGTCATGACCCGATCTCCGTGTGCGGACAACCGGCGTCGGGCGAAAGCGAGTGCGTCGCCGTCACGATCGAGCCCCAGGATCCGGATGTCGTCGCGGGATTCGAGCAGTGCCTCGCTGTGTCCGCCACCGCCGAGGGTCGCATCGAGCACCACACCGCTGGGGGACGGTTCGATCGCTTCGACGATCTCGTCCCGCATCACGGGGACGTGATCGAACTCGGGAGCGCTCATACCCCGCCCTCGTCCGGATCATCGTGCTCGCCGGCCCACACCCGTGACGGCTGCACGACGGCGTCCTCACCGCGCACGGTGCCGTAGCGCGACGGGCGCCAGACCTCGAGCTTGCTGAGCGCACCGGCCAGGACCGCCTGTGACCCCGATCGGATGCCGGCGTGAGCCCGAGCGGCCTCGTCGAGAGTGATGCGGCCCTGCTTGTCGATCGCCGCGATCGACGAGTTGACGCCGAAGCTCCGCAGCGCTGATTCGGGCAGGAGTCCGTTGCGGACCTCTTCCATCAGGGTCGCGGCGTCCGATTCGAAGTTGCTCACGGTCGTGATCGCGATGAAGCCGCCGGGATCGGTCGTGACGTAGCACCGGTCGCCGAGTTCGTCGCGGAACGCGGACGGCAGCGCGAGACGGCCGTTGCCGTCGACGCTGCGGTCGTATTCACCGACGAACACGATTCGTGCCGAACCTTCCGATCAGAACCCATGGACCTGCTGCCTCACCCGAGAGCCATGAGCACCCCTCGTGGCGGCAAGTATGACGTTCGTCTTTCACCGATGTCAACCTAATCACCCCAATCTGCACCATTATTCCCCATAACACCTGGTCAGCGAGTTGACGGAGAATTGACGCAGTGGGCGTGCAGTTCGCGCGTTGCGCGCGAATTACTCCGGTGTGAGCCGTGATCCGAGCGCGGCGGCGATCATCCCGCCGTCGAGGTCGGCGAGCCAGCTCTGTCCCGGGGGGTCGGTCGCCGGCACGTCGCCGCGGAACAGCGGCCGGTACTCGGCGGCCACCGAGGTCGAGTAGACGAGTGTCTGGATCCTGGTCCCGCGGCGGGTCCGGCGCTGGCTCAGACCGACGAGTTTGTCGCTGCCGTCGAGCACCTCACCGGGTCCGATCCCGGAGAAACACACCCGATCGGACCAGTCCGAGCACGACAGTCCGCCGTGGTGGACGACCAGCGGCCGATCGGTCATCGGCTCGAGCACCGCGCGCCAGTGCTCCCCGATCCACACCATCGAGCCCCGGACGTCGTCGGGTGCGAACCGGGGCGGGAGCACGACGTCGATCCACACGACCGAGGAGTGGCGCATCAGCACGGCACCGCCGCCCGAGCGCCGTCGGACGATCGTCAGCCCCGCCCGCGAGCAGGCAGCACGGTCGACGAGGTCCTCACCCTGACGGGAGCCCAGCACGATCGCGTCGTCGGTCGGACGACACCACCACACCTCCGGCACGACCGGGTCCGGACCGGTGAACGGGTCGAGCGCATGCAACTCCCCGACCGTCCCCACACGTTCGGCGACCTCGACCACGGGGCCACGCTACCGACGCGTCGCTCAGCCGGCGAGGGCGAGATACGGCTTCCAGGTGTCGGGGATCCCGCTCACCCCGACGATCGTCCAGGCGGTCGCCCGGGGTGGGCGACACGGGCGCAGGAGCCGCATCCCTGCCTCGGACGGCGTGCGGTTGCGCTTCGTCGAGTTGCACGAGCGGCACGCTGCGGCCAGGTTGTCCCAGCCGTCGCCACCACCGCGCGAACGCGGCAGCACGTGGTCAATCGAGTCGGCTCCACCACCGCAGTACTGACAGCGGTAGTCGTCGCGGACCAGGACCGCTCGCCGCGACACGGCGGCGGTCCGGCGACGCGGTGCCCGTACCATGTAGCAGAGCTTGATCACCGCCGGACTCGGCAACGTCAGCGTCGCCGAGCGCACCACGGCATCGTCGGCCTCGAGCAACTCGGCCTTGTCGGCGAGGAGCAGGCAGACCGCCCGACGTGACGGCACGACGCTGAGCGGCTCGAAACTGGCATTGAGCACGAGGGCGCGTCGCACCGGCGATCACTCCCCCGCCGGCATCACGTGCCGGCCGTCCGATCCCAGTCGCGACACCACGCCAGATAGTCCAGCACATCGGCCGGATCAGGGGGGCGTTCGGCTTCCCCGTACTGAGTGACCATCCGGAAACGCAGGTAGTCACCCGACGGCACCGGCAGGAACGGGGCCCGCCGCCACCAGCCCGGTGGGGCGGTCCGGCGCGCCTGTCGAACCGCTGTCGGCCACAGCGACGGCCGGCCGATGACCGCGAGAGCCACACGGATCACTTCGGACGGGGCTCCTTGGGCAGACCGAGCACCATCTCGCCGATGATGTTGCGCTGCACCTGCGACGACCCGGCGTAGATCGTCCCCGCTCGGGCGTTGAGGAACGTGGACACCCACGACATCGACGAGTTGAGTGCTCCGGCGTCGTCGGTCGAGAACGACGACGACGGGTGGCGACCCTCCGGCACGAGCGCGTCGGCGCCGAGGATGTCGACCGCGAGTTCGGTCACGAGCTGGTGGTACTCACTCCAGTACAGCTTGGAGATCGCGGCATCCGGGCCCGGGTGATGGCCCTGCAGGAACTGGGTGAGCACCCGCATCCCGTTGTACCGCATGATCTGCACCCGCGAGTATGCCCAAGCCAGCTTCTGGCGGATGATCGGGTCGTCGGCCCTCCCACGCTCCTCGGCGAGCAGCAGCAGACGGTCGACCTCGGCCTGGAACTGGATCGGACCGGTCGCCGCCGCCTCTCCGCGCTCGAAGCCGAGCAGCGTCATCGCCACCCGCCAGCCGTCGTTCACGCCGCCGACCACGTTCTCCTTCGGACAGACGGCGTCGGTGTAGAACACCTCGTTGAACTCGCTGTCACCCGAGATCATCTTGATCGGTCGGACCTCGATGCCCGGCTGGCGCATGTCGACGAGCAGGAACGAGATCCCCTTGTGCTTCGGTGCGTCGGGGTCCGTGCGGGCGAGCGTGAAGATGTGGTCGGCGAGATGACCCGCCGAGGTCCAGATCTTCTGACCGTTCAGGACCCACTGGTCGCCGTCGAGTTCGGCCTTCAGTCCCACGTTGGCGAGATCGGAGCCGGCGTCGGGTTCGCTGTAGCCCTGGCACCATGTGTCCTCGCCCGAGAGGATCCGGGGCAGATAGTGCGCCTTCTGCTCGTCGGTGCCCTGCAGGAGGAGGGTGTTGCCGAGCATCTGGATGCCGAACACGTCGTTGGGGCCGCCCGTCGGGACGCCGGCTTTCGCGAATTCCTCGGCCAGGATCACCTGCTCCAGTGCGGTCAAGCCGGCGCCGCCGTACTCGACCGGCCACCCCGGTGCGAGATAGCCGGCTTCGTAGAGGGTCCCGCGCCATTCGGTGACGAACCGGGTCAGCTCGTCGCCGTCGAGCCGACCGATCCCACCCCAGTCGGACGGGAGCTTCTCGGCCAGGAACGCCTGGACCTTCTGACGGTACGCCTCGGCGTCAGCGGAGTAGGTGGGCTGCATGTCCGCGACCTTACCGGCAGAGGTTACCCATCGGTAGATCGGACCCGGGCCGGCGGGCGCGCGGTGACGACGGGGTGCTCCGCCGACGGCTCGTCGAGGGGGGTGTCGTCGGCCCGGAGCTCCTGGGCCCGACGGGCGACGGCCGCCGCGGCGACCAGCGGACCGACCTTTGCGCTCCCGACGCCGCGGACCCGCAGGTCGGCGAGGTGCGCCAGACCGGAGCGCTGGTCGAGCTCCTTCGCGAGCGCATCGAAGAACGGCTCGCCGAGCACCGACGGCACCAACCCGCCCACGACGATGTCGGCCACGTCGAGCAGGGCGGCGATGGAGGCGCAGGCCCGAGCGACCATGATCCCGGTCCGTTCGACGATCGCGGCCGGCGTTCGCCGGAGATCCCGATTGATGCTCGCCTCGATCCCGCGGGCGCTCGCGTACGCGGCGAGGCATCCGACCGCGCCGCAGACGCAGGGAGCGCCCTCGGGCTCGACGATCAGGTGTCCGAACTGGCCGAGGTTGCCCGTCAGCCCCTCCGCCAACCGACCGCCGACGACGAGCGCACCGTCGGCGTCGTCGCCCAGCACCAAGGTGGCGAACTGTTGCTCGGCGGGCGGCAGCACCGACGCCTCGCCCTGCCAGAGCTCGGCGAGCGCGAGCCCGCGACCGGCGGTCTCGATGTCGACCGGGAGTCCGGTGATCGACGCCAGTTCCCGGCGGAGCGGGAAGTCGTGCCACGTCGGCATGCCGATCGGCTTCATCGCACCGGTCCCCCGGTCGATCGGGCCCGGGCACGTCACCCCGGCCCAGTCGGGTGTCACATCGGTGGGATTGGCGGCGAGCACCCGTTTGACGAGCTGGGTCAGCGCCGGCCACACGTTGCGGGCCGGGGTGGCGAGCCGGTCACGGACCACGACCTGACCATCGACGTCGACGATGCCGGCGGCGAGCCGCGTCGGTCCCAGATCGATCGCCACGAAACCTGCGCTCACGTCCGGCACCGTACTCCGACGCGGAGCAGAGCACGTCGCCAGGGTCTACCCTTCCGACCGTGACGGGTACTGCAGAAGCGACGACCACCTTCTCGACGTTGTTCGACGGCATCGCGAGCAACATCGCCACCATCGTGCAGGGCAAGCGCGAAGCGATCGAGTTCGCCCTGATGGGGATGCTCGCGGAAGGCCACGTTCTGATCGAGGACGTGCCCGGGGTCGGCAAGACCTCGCTCGCCAAGGCGCTGGCCGCCTCGGTCGACTGCACCTGGAAGCGCGTCCAGTTCACGCCCGATCTGCTGCCGACCGACCTCGTCGGTGTCAGCATCTACGAGCGATCGTCCGAGCAGTTCCGGTTCCAGCAGGGCCCGCTGTTCGCCAACATCGTCCTGGCCGACGAGATCAACCGGGCGTCGCCCAAGACGCAGTCGGCCCTGCTCGAGGCGATGGAGGAACGCCAGGTGAGCGTCGATGGCACGAGCTACCCGCTCTCGCCGCCCTTCATGGTGATCGCGACCCAGAACCCGGTCGAGCAGGAGGGGACGTACCGGCTGCCCGAGAGCCAGCTGGACCGATTCCTGCTGCGCATCTCGATCGGCTATCCGGGACGCACCGCCGAGATCTCGATCCTCGACGGAGACGGAGCCGCTGAACTGCTGCGTGAGCTGGAGCCCGTGGTCTCCACCGATGAGCTGCTGGCCATGGTCGCCACGGTCAAGACGGTGTACCTCGCCAGCGCGTTGAAGTCGTACATGGTCGACATCGCCGAGGCGAGCCGCCGGCACAGCGCCATCGAGCTCGGACTCTCACCCCGGGCGACCCTGCAGTTGGCCGCGGCGACCCGTAGCTACGCAGCGGCACAGAGCCGCGACTACGCGACTCCCGACGACGTCAAGGCCGTCGCCGCGGCCGCTCTCGCCCACCGCCTCGTCCTCAAGGCCGGCAGCAACGCGCGGGCAACGGCAGAGGACACGGTTCGCAAACTGCTCGCGGACGTCCCCGTGC
>Ga0055584_100002146_pt1 | contig 19483 bp, 18 predicted proteins | sample OSDHelmetaG_FD_58716 | JGI IMG/M metagenome (GOLD analysis project Ga0055584, IMG submission 58716) | Pelagic marine sediment microbial communities from the LTER site Helgoland, North Sea, for post-phytoplankton bloom and carbon turnover... | ecosystem: Environmental > Aquatic > Marine >... | reverse complement strand
TTATACTATTCATGATTCTATCAACTAGTATTAAATAGGCAACAAAAAATTGACACTAGATTAGCCATTTATTTGTCGCTTTAAGTGTACAACTTATAAATAATCATTAAGAAAATAAATAAACCGCCGATAATACTAATATTAAAGTAAGATAAAATAACAATTAGGGTGTCAAAAAAATAATGGCACAATTTATGAATGTGTCTCGTGAAACCTACTAACTATAATGGAAAATAAAATGCTAATATTAAATGGTAGCGCAGAATACATGATTATAAACAGTGAACATAAACAAGGCGACAGGCACGCTTTTAATATGTTTGTTAAAAGTGATGATTTAAATGCACAATTAGCCGATATTGAAAAATACCTTGTCGATAGAGGTTGGGATAACATTGAAATTACAGAAAATGGCCTAGTAGAGAACATTGAAGGTATTAATCATGCCGTATTAATTGAAGCATTTAAAAAAGCTCAAAGTGAAGGGCTTTCTGTCGTTATTAATAATAACGCAATAAAAAATAGTTAATTTTAATAAATTTAACCTGTAAATTTTATATAAAACCAACGATAAAACTGGTTAAAATATCTAATTGTACATAGAATATAAAGCACGTTAGTAACGTATCCTTTTTGGAGTATAAAATGGCACATTTATCATTAAAAAAATATCAACAAACGACGGTAAGTAATGCAGGTGAAGCATCTCCTTATCAGCTAGTTGCTATGTTATTTCAAAAATTACTAGATAATATTGCCACCGCAAAAGGTGCTATTGTACAAAAAAATCATGCTAAAAAAGGCGCTCAAATATCAAATGCTATTGCTATTTTAGGTGTATTAGATGGCTCTTTAGATCATGAATTAGGTGGGGATATATCAAGTAATTTATCAGCTTTATACACATTTAGTTCTGATAAACTACTAGAAGCTAGCACAAATAATGATATTGAGTTACTCAATGAGATTGCACAAATTATTATTCCTATTAAGTCAGGTTGGGATGCAATTCCGCCAGAAGAGCAAGGCAAGGTGAGTTTTTAGTGTCCACCAAACTTAAAGCTAAAGTTGAACTAATTATTGAAGTATCGCGGCAGTTACTGTCGCAACTTGAACTTCAAAAAATTAATACAATTACATCTGATAAAGAAAATGTATTAATTGATAACTTACCAATAAATGTTGGCGATAAAAATTATAGCGGAGAACAACTTACAAACGATGCTTTAGTTAGCTTAACGTCCAAACGTCAATCTCTATTGTCTCAATTGTTTGAAACTTATACTCAAGCAGAATTAGCGGTTGAGTTAGCCTCAATTAATGAAATTGTTTTACTGGATTCACAACTTATCGCTTTATCACAAAACAATAAACTAGCTTTGACTCAACAAATAGTTAAATTAAAAAAAAGCAGTAAAGTTAGAGACCTTTATAATAAATATTAAGCTAAATAAAATACTCTCATACAAGCTTAATTACCTTATACATTATAAGTTTAATCATGAAAAACCTATATTAAATTAATAAGTTAATTGGTATATTATAGGCTTATATTACAGAGTAAATAATAAAAACAACCCAATAGGTATCTAAAGAAATGTTCAACAATAAAAACATTCTCATCACTGGAGGTACGGGCTCTTTTGGAAAAAAATATGTCAAAACGCTACTTGAACAATACTCTCCCAAAAAAATAATTATTTATTCTCGAGATGAATTAAAACAATTTGAAATGCAACAAGACTATAATCAAGCTTGTATGCGATATTTCATTGGCGATGTTAGGGATAAAGAACGCTTAACACAGGCAATGAATGGCGTAGATTATGTTATTCATGCAGCCGCATTAAAACAAGTTCCGGCTGCGGAATATAATCCAACCGAATGTATAAAAACAAATATTAAGGGTGCGGAAAATGTTATCGCCGCAGCACTTGCCAATAATGTAAAAAAAGTTATTGCGCTTTCAACCGATAAAGCGGCAAACCCAGTAAACCTTTACGGTGCCACTAAACTTGTATCAGATAAATTATTTGTGGCTGCTAATAATATGTCTGGCGGTTATCAGACACTATTTTCAGTTGTTCGCTATGGTAATGTTGTCGGTTCAAGAGGATCAGTCGTGCCTTTTTATGAAAAATTAATTAATGAAGGTGCTTCTGAAATACCGGTAACTCATGAAGATATGACTCGTTTTTGGATCACCTTACAAGACGGCGTAAACTTTGTTTTAAAGAACTTTGAACGTATGCTTGGCGGTGAGATATTTGTACCTAAAATTCCATCAATGCGTATTGTTGATTTAGCACAAGCTATGGCACCTCTGTTACCTATTAAAATAATAGGTATCCGTCCGGGAGAAAAACTCCACGAAATTATGTGCCCTTCCGATGATTCTTATCATACTTATGAATATAAGGATCACTTTGTCATCGCTCCCTCGATCCAGTTTTCAAGTCGAAGTAACGATTTCACTATTAATGCCTTAGCGGAAACAGGTAAACAGGTACAGCAAGGCTATGAATATAATTCGTTAAATAATCAACGTTTTTTATCTGTTAATGAGCTACTTGAATTCAATACCTTAGCTGAGCTGTAATAAACGATGGACTCTATGATCCCATACGGTAAACAAGATATTAGTCAAGGTGATATAGATGCCGTTATAGATGTCTTAACATCAGAATTTTTAACTCAAGGGCCTAAAGTCCCTCTTTTTGAAAAGAAGATAGCTCAGCAATGTCATGCTAAACATGGAGTCGCTGTCAATAGTGCAACATCGGCTTTACATATTGCCAATTTAGCATTAGGTGTGTGTACTAATGATATTGTTTGGACCAGCCCAATTACCTTTGTTGCCACCGCAAATAGTGCATTATTTTGTGGTGCAAAAATCAGCTTTGTTGATATCGATTTATCAACTGGTAATATGTGTATAAATAGTTTAGAAAAAAAACTTATACAGGCTAAAAAAAATAAATGTTTACCTAAAGTCATTATCCCTGTTCACCTTGCAGGACAATCCTGTGATATGAGAGCCATTCATGCTTTATCAATTAAATATCACTTCAATATTATTGAAGATGCCTCACATGCAATAGGCGCTTCTTATCAAGGCAAGCCGGTTGGTAATTGCCAATATTCTGATATAACAATTTTTAGCTTTCATCCGGTAAAAATTATTACTTCTGCTGAAGGAGGCGTAGCGACAACTAATAACCTAGTTTTAGCACAAAAAATGCGTCAACTTCGCAGCCATGGCATAGTTACCGATCAAGAAAGTATGACTGAAACGTCCCATGGACCTTGGTATTACCAACAAGTCGCATTAGGTTTTAATTACCGTATGACAGAGTTACAAGCTGCCTTAGGAATTAGCCAACTAACTCGTTTAACGTCTTTTATTGATAAAAGAAATGAATTAGCTAATGTTTACAATAAAGCATTTGAAAACACAGCGATTAAGCCACTGATTCCTCAGCATACATGTATGTCGTCATATCATTTATATTTAGTCTTAATACCCACAGAAAAAGCAAAGCATCATTGCAAGTATATTGAGACATTACGCGCTCAACAAATTTTTGCTCATGTACATTACATTCCTGTACATATGCAGCCTTATTATCAAGCGTTAGGATTTAAAACTGGTGATTATCCAGTGGCTGAATCATACTATCAGCGTGTGATTTCATTGCCATTATTCCCACAACTGACACCTGAACAACAACAACATATTATTAAACAAATAAAATTATTGGTGAGTATATGAAACTCGCCCTCGGCACTGTCCAATTTGGTTTAGATTACGGAATTAGTAATCAACACGGGCAAGTACCTAAAGATGAAGTGGCTAAAATATTGGCTCTTGCTAACGATTTAGGTATTAGCAGCTTAGATTGCGCTGGCGCTTATGGTAATAGTGAAAAAGTACTTGGTGAATTACAAGCAAGTAAGCATTTTAGTTTTATCAGTAAAATACCCGCATTAGGCCAAGACCTCGTTTCAATATTGCCGTTTTTTGAACAAACGTTACACGATTTAAATTGCGAGCAACTCGATACGTTATTATTCCATCAAGCCGATAATTTACTTAACCACCCACATAAAACGAAACTTTTTACTGAATTAAACCAGTTAAAAGCACAAAATTTGGTTAAAAATATTGGTGTCTCTATTTATGAGCCAGAACAATTACAAACAATAAGCAAACAATTCAAACTTGATATTGTGCAGGCGCCTATTAACGTATTCGATCAACGTTTCATCTCAACAAGTATGTTGTCGTTTTACTATAACACCTCACTATTGATACACGCACGTTCCTTATTTTTACAAGGTTTACTTTTTATTGAAGAAGATAAACTGCCTTCTTATTTTTCTCCCTATAAAGAAAAAATATTAGCCTTTCATGAGCTTGCAAAATATTTATCTTGTTCAAAGTTAACGCTTGCTCTATCTATATTGGCACAATATTCGCTTAATGAAAATGTACCACTAAATAGAGTCATAGATAAAGTTGTTGTAGGTGTTTGCAACTCTCAGCAATTAATTGAAATGGTTAATGCTTTTCAACAGGCCCAAAGCCTAAATATATCAATAACTGAACTAAATTCACTTGCCGATCATCGTTTAGAGTTAATTAACCCCAGTTTATGGAAAAGCTAATAGTGGTTTAGAGTAAATTCCCGTTGATAGCAAAACTAACGGATGAATATATGATTAATAATGACATTACAAATACATTTAAATCATCCAATACCCAACTAAGCTAAACAGGTCAAATAAAATGACTGAATTATTAATTATTTTACAAGCTCGATTTTCATCTTCAAGACTGCCTGGTAAAGTTTTAAAAAAAATACTTGGTAAACCTATGCTTGAACATCAATTAGCTCGCATATCTCAAATAAAAACACCACATGATTTACTCGTTGCCACTAGTGTTCAAAGTGATGATGATGCCATAGCAGCATTATGTGAACAACTTAATGTCGGTTGTTATCGAGGTAACTTGAACAATGTACTTTCACGCTATTACCATGCAACACAAAGTGTTAATCAAGAGCAAAAAATAAAGCATATAGTCCGGATAACGGGTGACTGCCCATTAATTGATGCTAATATTATAGATAAAGTAATCTCGCATTATTTGGTTACACAAGCCGATTATTGTTCAAATTGCGCGCCACCAACATTGCCTGATGGTTTAGATGTTGAAGTATTTGGCTTTGCAGCATTACAAACAGCCTTTGAGCAAGCAATAAAGCCTTCGGAGCGCGAGCATGTCACACCATTTATTCGTAATAACCCGCAATTGTTCACCGTAACAAATTACACACATCAACCAGATTTGTCACATTTACGTTGGACAGTTGATGAGCCTGAAGATTTTAAATTAGTGACTGAAATTTATCAGGCGCTATATAACCAAAACACTAATTTTGGGTTAGTTGATATACTGGCACTAATTGAGCAAAAGCCAATACTGACAACGATAAACAAAAAATTCACCCGAAATGAAGGGTTATCCCTTTCCAAAAATAAAGATAAGGAATTAGGCTATGAATAAATCCTATGAAGAATCCAATACTTGGTTAAAGCGTGCCGAAAAATCGATTCCTTTAGGGTCGCAAACCTTTAGTAAAAGTAAAATGTCTTTTCCTTTAGGGGCTGCTCCTTTATTTGTAGATAAAGCTGATGGCTCTCAAGTTTTTGATATCGATGGTAACCAATATACCGACTTTATAAACGGTTTATTATGTGTCAGTTTAGGCTATCAAGATAAAGATATAAATACGGCTATTATTGAGCAGCTTAATTCCGGCATTAGCTTTTCTTTACCCCATAAACTAGAAACAGAAGTGGCTGAAATTTTAATTGATACAATCCCTTGTGCAGAAATGGTACGTTTTGGTAAAAATGGTACTGATGTTACTAGTGCAGCTATTCGTTTAGCACGAGCTTATACAGGTAAAGACGAAATTGCTGTTTGCGGTTATCACGGTTGGCAAGATTGGTATATAGGGTCAACAAGCAGAAATCTAGGCGTCCCAAAATCAACAAGTGATCTTACTCATACATTTATTTATAATCAAATAGATACATTAGAAGACATTTTTGTCAAAGCAAAAGGAAATTTGGCGGCTGTTATTTTAGAGCCTATAAATATCTCACCACCTGAAAACAAATTCCTCCACAAGGTACAGGCACTATGTAAAAAGCATAAAGCAGTACTAATATTTGATGAAATGATCACCGGATTTAGATATCACATTGGAGGAGCACAAGCATATTTCAATGTGACGCCTGACCTTGCCACCTTCGGTAAAGGGATGGCCAACGGGTCCCCCTTATCAGCAATCGTTGGTAAAAAAGAAATTATGCTTATGATGAATGATATCTTTTTTTCTGGTACTTTTGGTGGTGAAGCACTATCACTAGCAGCAGCAAAGGCTAGCTTACTAAAAATGAAAGAAATTAAGTTTTCTGATGATATATGGAAAAAAGGTCAATATTTAATAGATGGCTTTAATCAATTAACACACAAAGGTGATATGTTTGAGATTAAAGGTTTAGCACCATGGACCTTTTTACAAATAAATACTGGAAAAAATACCCCTACATTAATTTTAAAATCATGGTTAATTCAAGAGTTATGCAAGAGAAATATACTTTTTATTGGAAGCCATAACCTATCTTATGCCCATACTTTTGAAGATATAGATTATTTATTAGAATGTTACGACGCTCTATTTGAAGAGGCTCATCGACTCGATTTGGGAAATAAAGTAGAACAAAGTTTAGATGGCAAGCCCATTGAAAATGTATTTAAAGTGAGATAAATAATGGAACTTCAACAAATAGAAAAACATTGGAAAAGTTGGGCCACTGAATTTAAAACTGATTTACGCGCAACAACAAAATCAAGTACCGCGAAGGAACTTGAAATAAATGCGTTAATCCAAACAATTACACAATTAAATAAATCGAATAATGACGTATTTTCATTATTAGAAGTTGGCTGCGGTAATGGGCATAACTGTTTTGCATTACAACATGCATTCAAAAATGCTCAGATAACAGGAGTTGATTTCATTGAAGAAATGGTTGAACACGCTAAGCAATTAAACCAACACTTTAAAACAGATATTCCTTTTTATCAGGGAAATATTCTTGAACTATCTCAACAAAAGTCATTAGCAGTAGATTATGATATTGTTCTTACTGTTCGTTGCATAATCAATTTAAATTCAGATGAATTACAACACCAAGGCATTAAACAACTGACCGCTAAGGTTCGCTCTGGTGGTTATTTAATAATGATAGAAAATCAACGTAATACACATGAAAATCAAAACCAATTGCGAAAACTATCAGGTTTAAACTCAAGAGATGTAGCAAAATTTAACCACTTTATGGATGAAGATTTATTATTAAGTAACACTGAATCTCTCGGTTTAAAGTATGAACAATCTTATAATTTTAGCAGCTTACATGACATAGTACTGTATACTTTAATCCCTATGATAAATGGCGGTAAAATCGATTATGAACACCCTTTAGTACAAGCTTCTGCAGATTTGATCAACTCAGGTGGTGATAAACTAATGAATAGCTTTGGGAATTTTGGTCAAAATAAATTATTTATCTTTAAAAAAATATGATGCATAAAACAGGCGTTATATTTGATATGGATGGTGTGATAGTCGACACAGTGAGTGCGCTATATCAAATATACTTATCGATTTTATTTCGTTATGGGATAGAAGGTTCTCAATCAGAATTTAACGAGTTAAATGGACCAAGTCTACAAGAAATATCAGAAATTTTGTGTTCAAGGCACCAATCAATGCCTACACCTGAAGTATTAACTAACGACTTTGAACTTGCTCATAACAAATTATATGAAAACATTGCCTTAATCCCGGACGTGATAAAAGTTTTACAAGAATTAAAAAGTTCAGGTGTCAAAATAGGTTTAGCTTCTTCATCTAATAGACGTAATATTAATATAATTTTTAAACGTTTTGATTTAGAAAGTTATTTTCATTTTACCATCAGTGGTGATGAAGTTAGTCATGCAAAACCAAATCCTGAAATATATCGATTAGCCGCTGATAAATTAAATGTTCAACATATATATGCTGTAGATGACAGTTTTCATGGCATAGAGTCGGCCCTTCAAGCTGGCATTAGCACAATTCAGTTTACTAAAGATAATCCCGTAATAAATCAAAATACATCATATAAAATAGATAAACTAAAAAATATTCCAAATATTTTGAAGTCACCTTGTCAATTATTAGGGCGATATAATAATTTTGAGTTTACCTTAGTCGATTTTGACTTAAGCCCTTACCTTAAAGTTATTGATGATTACTGGTCTAAATATAAAAGTGACACCATGACCAATAACGATGCCTATCTTTATTTAAAAGTAATTGGTAATCACATAGAAGTTGTAAAAAGCACATACAAAACTGTGTATTATATTTTACAAAATCCTGATTCAACCTTAGCAAAAGTTTTATTTCCGATTGGTGTTTCAGGTTTTATTTTAGACAAAAATAATCATATCTTATTGGCAAAGCGTAGTAGCTTCGTAACTCAATATAAAAATTTTTATGAGTGCCCTCCTTCTGGCAGTATTGAATGTATTGATACATATCAAAATCAAATATTAATTGAATTGGAGGAAGAGGTAGATATTATGAAAAAAGACGTAGCCAGCATTAAAACAATTGCTCTACTTAAAGATAAAAATACCAATCAATTTGATATATTTTGCAAAATTAATTTAGAATCTAATATTCAATTACATATAAAAAACAACACTGAATATAGTTGCTTTACCTTAGTACCAACAAAAGAATTAAATAACTTTATAACAATGCATTCATGCATTCCTGAAACATCAGTGGTCAATCTATTTTTTAACTACAATAGTAAATAATATATCTCAAACTATAGAAATAGCGTTTTAAAAACATACAATCATCGAAAAGAGTTTATAACAATGCCAGAAAAACAAATAGAAATTAACGGAGTGAAAATAGGTTTAAATCATAAACCTTATATTATTGCCGAACTTTCAGCTAACCATAACGGTGATATAAATAGAGCATTTAAGACCATTAAAATGGCCAAAGAAATGGGTGCAGATGCAATTAAAATTCAAACTTATACCGCTGATACCATGACAATAGACTGTGATAACGACTACTTTAAGATAGTTGGAGGTTTATGGAATGGTTATAAATTACATGAACTCTATAAGTGGGCCGAGACACCATATGAATGGCATAAACAAATCTTTGATTATGCTAAGCAATTAAATATTACTATTTTTAGTACCCCTTTTGATGAAACAGCGATAGATCTACTTGAGTCATTAAATTGCCCCGCTTATAAAATAGCTTCATTTGAAGCAACCGATCTACCACTGATATCAAGAGCAGCAAAAACAGGAAAACCATTAATTATCTCTACAGGTATGGCAAATGAAAGTGAAATTAATGATATTGTTGATACAGTAAAAAAAGCGGGTGGAAAAGACTTAGCTTTACTACATTGTATTAGCTCTTACCCTGCTCCTGTAGATCAAAGTAACTTAAAAACCATCCCAGATATTACTGAAAAATGGAATGTGATCGCAGGTTTATCTGATCATACCTTGGGCACCTCTGTAGCAATAACATCAGTAGCATTAGGCGCCTGTATTATTGAAAAGCATGTTACTTTAGATAGAAGTGATAAAGGACCCGACTGTGAGTTTTCTCTTGAACCGAATGAATTAAAGCAATTAATAACAGATACTAAAAACGCATGGTTATCCTTAGGTCATGCTGGTTATGAATGTAAAAAGGCCGAAAAAGAAAACTTAAAATTCAGACGTTCAATATTTTTTGTCAAAGATATCAAACAGGGTGATGTTATAACTAAAGAAAATACAAGAAGAATTCGGCCTGGGTATGGGTTACCACCTAAATTTTATAACGATATAATAGGTAAAACAGTAAGCGAAGATATTAAGAGAGGTACACCTACTTCCTGGGCATTAATCAATAATAATACCTCAAAAAATAATGAGTAAATATTTTAGCGAATAAAAACATTATTATGCTTTATTAAAGGCTAGAACAATTTACTTTAATTTTATTGTTACTATTGAATAATAGAAATTCTGGAGCAAATTACAATAACCATTGTACATCTATTACTCTGATTTAAATAAGATAAAAAATGATATTTAGGTAAATATAACATGACTAAACGTGTATTAGTAGTTGGTGGCGGTGTTGTTGGAATTACAGCGGCATATTTTAACGCATTAAAAGGTAATAAAGTTACCCTCATCGAAGCTTCAAATGAAATAGGAGGCTTACTCAAAAGTAGTTCATCAACCTTTGGACATTTTGATTATGGAGTTCATATTGCGAGTCGTACAGGGCAACCAGAACTCGATGATTTTCTATTCAGCCAGAATTCTCAAAGCCTCCATTCATTTACCCTTCAAGAAGCTGGCAGTTTTTTTAATGGTCAACTTACCAGCTTTTCACCCTTTCTGAACTTAAACTCTTTGAATGGTCAGCATAAAAAAAATGCTGGATATGAATTAATTAAAGCTCCAACAAACATTGAAGCTGATAATTTAGCAACCGCATTAAAAATACGTTACGGTGAAACAGCATACAAAGAAGCGTTCGAACCCTATATCAAGCACACTTTTGGTGTTAAACCATCAGAGCTTCCTATCTACTATATGCAATTTTTTGATATGTATCGTGTTGTTGCTTTTGATGAAAAAACCAGCTCTGCAGTAAAAGGAATTGAATATTTAAATGATAGGATTGCCTTTCAAAAGCCCACACCTGGTGTTGAAAAATATTATCCAAAAACGGGAGGGATTGCTTATTGGGTAAAAGGACTTTACAAGCAAATACTTTCACTTGGCGTCGATGTTATTCTAAATACAACGGTAAAATCAATTGAATATAATGATAAAAATATAAGTGTTAAATTTGATGATAATGAACATTGTTTTAACGAGATAGACTGGACTATATCCTCAGCGATACTTCCTCATTACCTACCACTGAACAACAATATAAAAAAACCAAATTTTAGAAAAACAGTATTATTAGATTTTGTTTTTCAAGAACCTATTCTTACTCAGTGTAAGTACATCAACAACTTTTCACCTACTCACCTATCAACACGATTAACATGCTATCAAAATTTATTACCTGACAGTACCTTTTACGCTATTACAGTGGAAGTTCTAGTTGAAACAGTAAAAAACAGCGAGGATTTACTAAATAAAATATCAACGGAATTAACTGAGATGGGCTTAGTATCGCAATCAAATACTTGTATATTTAGCCAACATCGCAGTATTAATGAAGGCTTTCCTATTATTACTAGAGAAATAGACAGCTCGATCAAAAAATTAAATGCAGAGTTATTATCAAAGTACCCTAATATTAAATTATTAGGTCGAAGTTCGTCTAAAGGATTTTTTATGTCTGAGTTACTCATTGATACTTATATGAATTGTAAGTAACTTTTCACTTATTAATCAAAAGCCAAGTGAGCATTAGCTTCAATATGAATACCTGAGCTAAAACCTTCTTTAAAAAAACCGATGGAATGTTCTTTTTCTGTCGGTTTTTTTTGTTCAAACAAATGATAGCGATTTCCTAAAAAATATCGTTCCACATTGAGTGCTTTCATGTATTGAATGGCTTCAAATTGAATAACGTGCCCAAGTGGTAAGTCAAACAAATCTCTATCATAAACACCGACACTATATGAGACCTGTAAAGGGCTGATATTAAAAAGCCCTATCGCGATCAATTTATGATCTTCATCGTGCAAAGTAATGCAAAACGCTTCTTGATTATTAACCATCTTTTGCTGAATTTTCCAGGTCGATAAAGAGCGAGTTTCTTTACCTGACACTCGAATATGAAACAATCTAAATTGCTTTAACAAGCTATCTGACATGTATTTATGCAGCTGGGGCTGCCATAATTTTTTCCCTTTATTAATGAGTGAGCGATAACTTTTTCTAAACGTTTTTTTTATTTCAGTAATATCACCACGAATATCGGCAATTAAATATTGTTGATAATTAATATCGACAATTACAGGTGAAAAAATACGCTGCCATAAAACATCAATCATAGGGCTGTAACATATTTTAAGTGTTACATTATCTTTTAAACTAAATTTTTTTAATAATGAGAAGCATTGTTGGTATATTTTTTTTATTGTTTTATTACTTGTATTTGCAACAAAAATGGGCGGTATAATATCTTTACAATTACTCTGTAGCCTAGTAACGTTTTCTACTTCATATAACGTTAAAGGCCAGACAGCAATCGGTTTATTATTATCATAAATAACAAAAGATACATCTTTAGCCGATAATAAATAAGCTTCATGGTAATGGATAGTTAAGACTAAATATTCACTAGAGGCTAAATGACTTTCAGAAAGTACACTGTGCCAATCGACAGTTTCATCAGCTAAATACGTTACCTTTGAAAAAGTATTTTTTACCATGCTTTTAAATACGTCAACCTGACTTAACATCATTATACAGTCCAATTAGCTTGAGCATGGCAAGGGAGTAACCATATTTGTTCACAATGTTGTTGCTGATAGTCAAAATAATTTCGTTTTTTTTCAATTACATGAAATGGTACTAACCCGTATAATTCTTGCTCTGCTAATTTCAATTCAGACATTTTTTCTTTAGTCATGATAATGTTTGAAGGAAGTCTTGTACTTTTTATCTCATTATTCAAAGATAACGATGGTATTATTTGATTAATTTTGTCTAAATTAAGTTTTATTTTTTTCGTGGAATATTCTACTAGTTCTTTAATACTTTTATCTATAACTGGAACTAACTTGGGTTTAGCTTGTAATACTGCCTCTTTAAAGGCTGGTATATTAAGGTGTAAACGAGCAGAGCCTACATCCTGTTCCATAATATTTCTTTGTTGTATTAAATTTTGATAATCAGCATCGTGTTGGCAAACGATTATCGCCCCTACTGATACAGGAATAATTTTAGGTAAAGAGATCAGACAAAAAGGCGCATTATTGGGAAATAGCTCTGCACTTTCATTCGTTAAAATAAGAGAGTCAACGGCATCTTCAATTATTACATTTTGATATAGTTGTTTATTAACCTGCGTTTTTTTTCCCCATTGATGGTAAACAACTTGTTGGTTAGACTTCTGTGAAAAAGTTGTTGTCGGTGTACTTTGATGGGAAATTGCTGACAGTACACAATGAGATGAAAAAGGCTGTAAAAAGGTTAGCTGTGGTCTTGATAGGCTTTTAATAACAGAAATAGCCATTATGGCAACTCTGGCTCGCGAGAAGTAAACAACCTTATGAGGAGCATATAGCTCAGAAAAATATTGCTCTATTTCTGTAAGCCCCTTGGCATCATCATAAACTGATTCGCTATTAATTTCAGTTTTAGGCCACATCCAAATATCTTTCATTACCATTTCCTAATAAGAATATCTTCACGCGTATTAGAAAATGGCAGTTTTTTGTTTTGAGGAACTAGATAAGTTTCATACCCCATTTGGCGGTATCTCATAAGTAACATTAGAACCAAGGAATCATCTAAACTACCAGCTTCAAATTGATTCCAGTTTACCTTTGGTATGTCTTCACCGCCACTCCAGCTTTTATGGAAAGCTTTACCTTGATCAGATGATAAAAACCGTTTCTTTTTAGTGGCATTAGGTAAATCCGCAAGTAATAGAGTACCTCCTGTATTTAAAAGTTTGACTAAAGAATCAACAAACATAATAAAATCACTTTCCAAATAAACACAATGAAAAACACTGTAAACTATTATCGCATCAGCTTTACCTTGATACTTATCTACAAAGGCTTGATTTGGAAACTGTACATCGACTTTCGTAATATTATCGGCTTCAGGTAATAGTAATAGCATCTCTTTGCTATCAACGAGTACTAAGTTATTTTTATAGGCTTGGCTATTATTAATCAATTTTTTTACCGGATCTGAACATCCACAACCAATATCAATGACCAGTGCATTTTCTTGAGTTAGTGCAGGCAATTTTGATAGAACATCATCAAAGATATTAAGTTCATCTTCACTTTGTTTTAAATACCGACCACACTTTTCTGTTGCTGTTAGGCTGGCATCTACTGCTTTATTTTTATACGATTCAAAGTATTTCATAGTATTTAGTCGTGCTATTAATGTTAAGAATAATTAGACTCCACTACAGTTGTCTAAAAGAAAGTATTACGATTAAACGGTTTCACAGTGAGTAGACGATAACGTTTATCACTCCCCCTTACTTACATATTCTGTAAGTAAGGATAGCGCTATTAATTTCATCCCATCAAATTTAAACTTTTGCTGGCTTATTATAATACTCAAGTAATTCTGTATAAGTGCTATAAAAGTGGTCTTTCATCATTTTTATTGCCCAATTAATATAATCCTTTCTTTTATCAAGGTCATTATAATAATACACATTAGTCATAATGGTTGCCTGAAAGTACTTCAAACTTCCCTGAATATATAGGTTAGCTGCTCTTGAACTACCTTTACAGTTTTCAACTTCCTCAAATAATACCTGATATTGAAGGGAAAATAACAACCTTAATTCATCACGTGATTTAATATCTTTATCTGTAATAGAAAGTAGTTTATCTAATATTACTTTTATCCCTTCAATTGTTTCTAAAGCAAGAGAGTTTATAGATGAATAATCTAATTGTTCTGTGCTAAAGGAATTACTGAGTAGATCTAGTAAAAACTCTGATTTTGGCGTTTTAGCTGTTATAGTAGGAATTAAGTCAAACCTCAAAGGCTTCGTATTTTTGATAACTACACCGTCAGAGCAATTATAAACAGAGACCGATTTATTATGTTCTAATAAAAGCTCCATTCCACCTTTAGATTGTTCGAAAGTACGAGTGGTATATACATCACCACCAAAATTTCCTTTTTCAAAAAGCTCTTTCTTATATAGAGCTGACGATTCATTAGGTTTAAACCTAACTTCGTCATAATATATACTGTCTTTTGAATGATGATGATCTAAACTTTTGAAACCTAGATCGGTTCCAATTAAGTATACATTTTTAAAACCTAATGAAACAATTAACGTTAAAGCACAGTTAGTCACTGTTGGGTTCATTTTATCTGGTGATGCATACAAATTTTTCTTATCTGTATCTGAAATAATATAACCGCCAGCATCATAAAGTTTATTGATTACCTTAGGTGATTTGAACTTTTCTAATACCGCTGGGCACACTGTCGCCAATGCAATTATTTGAATGTCTTTCAATCTGTCTTGGTCAGGGATATTTTCAATCCAGGGAACCATTCCAGCCGTTCTTTCCATCTCCACATGAATATCTGGAATGATATCATTTGCAAGTAAAGCTTTTAAAGTAGTACCACAGCTCACAATAATAAAATCATCTTTGCGCTTTTTAATCATCGCCATTTCATGATCTAAAGAAGGACCATTAGCTGCAATAAGTACGAGCCTATCTGACTCTGAATTGTTAAAAAGATCTGGCTTTAATAGAAATGGGTATTTTGATTTCACATTAGACAGACCGTGAGATATGCCAATAATCTCATCTTCCATAAAGCCAAAGCCTTGACTTAATCTATGTCCAATTCCTTTCAATAATGCTATCATTTTATCTGTTGTTTCACTTTCATAATGTTTATATACAAACATTCTCGCAATATTGAAATGACCTTGCTGTAATAATGATACGTGTAAATTATTTAACGCAGTCTCAGGGCCAAAGCCTATAGTTATTTTGAAAATACCCGCGTTAGAAAAGCAATGCTCTATCAAAGGTTTTAGTTCAATGGCATGTAACATCGCATAAAAAACTTCAGGAGATGGTTCATACAAGAAAAAATTACAAACAGCTTTACGCTTAAATATCTCTTCTATCTGATAACCCAACCCTGAACCTATCATAAAAATATAATCAACCTTGTCTTCTTGCCAAGGGTTATTGGGTTTTTCCCAAAAGGTATCTTTTCTTCTCGTTGTTGTTAATTTCTTTAAAATACGTTCATGTTCAAAGTTAATTTTGTCATCTCTTCGTATATCAATATCAAAGTTAAAATAGTTCCTTATTGATGGATCAGAACAAAAACCATCTACTTGACTTTTAGCAAATTCGGCCGCATTGTCATAAACTAACTCACCATTGTTTAAAATGTTAAGCTGCCCATTATCACCAATAATGATTTCGTTACCGGAAGGCGTATATGTTTGATAGAAATCATATACCTCTGGAATATAGTGCTTTAAAGTCGCTAAATTAGACATTAACGTCGCTTGCATTAACATTTTTTGAATAGTAACTGATTGATCTTCCATCAACATCTCCAATTTATAAATTTTTGCTATTACTTGTTATTATATTGAGATTACCTAATAGGTAAGCTGAATTAAATCAATAATAAGGTCGTCAAGTTATTGCTGAGCGTTTATATTTATATGTTAGTTTTACATAGTTATAAACAATATACCAAGCAATTTTAACGCCAAATATATCATTTATAATTAATAAAAATAGAAGATGAAGGATTGGTTATTTTGAAAGGTATTGCAAAGTAGATAAAATCTTATGGTTATTTAAAAGATTAAATAACCATAAGATTGGTAGGTTAAGCTCTTCGACTAATTATGAACTACTCACAACTCCGGGCATATTTTCTAATTGAGCGCTCAAGTACGACCCAGTTGAACTTAATTGCGCAACCAATAGATCCATCGCATTATATTGTGCATACAGTCTTGCTTCTAACGACGCCATTTTTTCAGAAAAAGCCTCTAACTCGAGATCTAACTTATCAATTTGAGTCGTTTTCCCATCAATACGCGTATCCAAAAGCCCACCTGAATCGGTATAAAAGCCAACAAAATCAGTTAACGTCTCAGCAAATCCTAAATTATCGTCATCTCCAATAAAAAATTCCTGCACCGCATCAGGGTTTTCTTCTATATAGCCATTTAAAGTTTCAGTATCCAAACTTAAATAGCCTGAAAGTTCTGTTCTAACACCAAGCTGTGACAAGGTAAAAGATTCATCGCCAGCACTATGAGCTTCATTAAATTGACTACGTAATTTTGACATCACACTTCGTAGCAATGAATCCCCTGCTAAAACACCAACCCCTTCTTCTGTCGATTGGCCTAATTGATTACTTACATCAACTAAAGCATTAAATTTTTCAATGAAATTACTCAGTCCTGAGGCAACATTGCCATTATCTGCTGTTACAGTAATTTTACTCAGGTCATCGCCATCGGCAATATCATGAACTTTATTCGCTGTGACTGTTATGCCATCAATAACTGAATCAAAAACGTTACTACTATTAGTAACCACAACCGTTCCATCAATCGTAATTTGAGCATCTGTAGGCGTATCAACTTCAAACATATAACCAAGATTAGCTGTAGCATTTTGATTTGTAGAGTTAAATTGCGATATACCATTCATATCACTATTGTCACCATCATCGTCAATTGCAGTGACAGTAATGGCGTGAATATCACCTGATAACTTACTGCTGAACATCAAATGCTCACCACCAGCATCATCAAGAACAATACTCGCTTTAACAGATGTATTATCGACATTATCATTAATTGCATTCATAATGTCGTCTAAGTTATCTGTTGCATCAACAGTAACATCAAAGTTATTGCCATTAGAGCCAAATGATAATGTACCCGAGCCCACAGTGTCATTTGAGCTAAAGCTATTAACTGACGTTAATTTATTAGTACTATCAGAAGTTAAACGAGATAAGCCAGTCATATCAGTATTATCAACAACTGGCACACTCATATTGGCAGAAACAAACTGAGAAATACCACTTACATCGCCATTAGCACCGTCATCATCAGCTGCTGTCACGGTAATAGCATTAGAAACCCCAGGCTCAATAGAGTTAAAGACAAGATGCGCACCATCGGCATCATTTACAATACTCGCAACAACAGATGTATTATCGGCGCTATCATTAATAGCGGTAACAATATCTGATAACGAATCAGTAGCTGCAATTGCAATATCAAAATCATTACCTGCAGATTCAAAAGATAAGGTACCAGAGCCGACGGTATCTGTTTCCGTCATACCTACTGCTGTTGATGTTAATTTATTATCGCCTTCAGACACATTAACAGTAATACCGTTATCTAATCCTGTCTTTTTACTACTCAACACTAGGCGTTGACCTAAATCATCGGTAATAATAGTAGCAGTCACAGAAGAGTTATCGTTGCTTTTATTAATGGCATCACGAATATCACTTAACGTTGAACTACCTGATATAGCGACATCAAATATATCATCACCTGATGCTATGGTCAGTGTACCTTCACCTACTTCTTCGTCAGCATCGATAGGTGAAGCCATTAATTTATGCGCTGTAGCTAACGCATCAACTTGAATAGAATAATTCCCTACTTCGGCTTCTTTATCAGAAGAAAGGCTAACAAAGTCATCTTTACCACTAATGGTCGTTTGTTGATATTCGTCAACATCTCCTAAACCTTGCAAAGCACTTACAACTTCTTCCAAAGCAGACTTCAAAGTACCTATAGCAGAAATATCGGCTGAATAGGCTCCTTGAGTATTGATTACGCGTGTTTCATAAGGGACTTGCTCTGAACCAACAATAGCTTCAACAATTGAAGATACTTCAAGGCCTGAGCCGATACCTGTAAATGAAATACCTGTCATGTTAGTCTCCTTTATTTATAATATTAAAAGCCTAATTGAATAAATTATCCCAATTAAACTTTTGCATCAACAAAGCCACCAACCATATCTGATAATTTAGACACTAATGTTAGCACTTCTTCTGAAGGGTATTGTTTAAGTAAATCGCCTGAATCTTTATCAATAACTTTAATCACATCTCGCCCAGAATCCTCATCAACTGAAAACTCTATATTTCGATTCAGGTCGCCAACAAAATCCTGCAATTGCTGTGCCACTTTATCAAGCTGTTGTGATGTTAGATGTTGGTGAACATCGCTTTCCTCTGGTGATTTTTGAGCAGTATCAACGTAGGTATTATCAGTGATAGTTTCACCGACCTTTTGAACTTCTGTATTATTTTGTGTAACAGTGTCGCCAGTACGTTTATATTCCGACGACAAGCCAGACAATCCAAGTTCATTAGTATTTGGAACAACATTCATAGCATACTCCTTGTTTAAATTACACCACGTACTTTTACAATGACTCTATTACACTAATAATCAGTATAAATTATCGTGGACTGTTTATCAAAACACAAAAGGAAGGTGCATTAGCCCCTTCCTTTTCATCACTTAGGCAGAGCCATTATTAACCAAGAAGACTTAATGCCGCTTGTGGTAATTGGTTAGACTGTGCCAATATTGAT
>Ga0055584_100002145_pt1 | contig 19494 bp, 15 predicted proteins | sample OSDHelmetaG_FD_58716 | JGI IMG/M metagenome (GOLD analysis project Ga0055584, IMG submission 58716) | Pelagic marine sediment microbial communities from the LTER site Helgoland, North Sea, for post-phytoplankton bloom and carbon turnover... | ecosystem: Environmental > Aquatic > Marine >... | reverse complement strand
AAATTCTTAGGAGAAAACCAGGGCATGGTCAAAATGTTTGCGCCTACAGTTTTCGAATCAAGCTCATCAGTGTCGCACTGGAGCAAGACCGCCTCACCCAACCTGTTGATGGAACCGGTGCTGAGTGGCCTCGATTTCGCAGATGTTGATCTTACCGCGGCCGCCTTCAAGGATATTGGCTGGTCTGTCAATATACCGGGCGAAAAGCTGGAAGAGATATTTACGGATGGTTTCGAGCAGTAATCGCGGCCCATAGTTAACCGGGATTTAGCTTCAATTGGCAAGACTCCGTCTAATCCGGTTTCCCCGGGTGCAGAATCAATTTAGCCGTTGCCTTATCTAAGGTGATTAAGTGTGTATCTCTTTACCTGGATGAGGATTGCCTCCTACGCGAAAACTTCAACTTATCTATAGATATTTCTTCTATCCTTTAGATTGTTTGATCAAGCACCATATATAATAGCTTACAGGGTTTGGGGGCGGCTATTTTCACACCCCTTAGCAGTCAGTCGGGGAACATCCTATATGCGCTTCATCAGCATCTTACTAATCACCCTCATGTTACCTGTTTCACTATGGGCACAGACGGCCGTCAATGTTCGCACACAGGCTTTGAGTGAGGTCCTGGTTGATTTTGAGCGCCGAGCGCCTGCTGAGGTGCGCGCCCTGAATGACTCAACCATTGCCGCCGAAGTTTCTTCTGTTGTGTTGTCCGTACATGCAGATGTCGGACAGGCGGTAAAAAAGGGTGATCTGCTTTTGGAACTGGATCCTGTCGATTATCAATTAAACTTTCAGCAGGCCGAGGCCAACCTGGCTTCCAGCAAAGCACGTTTGAGCCAGGCAAAAGCCAAATTAAATCGTGCCCAGACACTTGGAAGTAACCAGTACATTTCGGCGGACGAACTGCTGGAGCGTGAAACCGACGTGATGGTTTTCAGTGCACAGATACAGGCCAACGAAGTGGCCGTCTCAATGACCCGAAGAAATCTCGACAAATGCAGCCTGACAGCACCATTTGATGGTGTGGTTGGCAAACGCATGGCCCAGGTAGGTAATTTTGTCAGGAATGGAGACCCGTTGATCGCAGTAACCCAGGTTGACCGGTTTGAACTGGATGCTGCGATCCCGGACGGCCAGGCAGAAGAGATCAGTAATGCGGACATGATCCGTTTCGAATCCCGTGGACAGAACTGGCCAGTGAAGTTGCTACGGTTATCACCTGTAATTGATGTACAGGAGAGAACGCGCCAGGCACGGTTTGCATTCACTGGCTCAGCACCTGCAGTGGGACGCAGTGGCGAACTGGTATGGAAGGTTGGTGAAGGCATGTTGCCATCCAACCTGGTCAGTCGCCGCAATGGAGTTCTTGGTGTATTTCTGCTGGAATCCGGCAAAGCCAGGTTTGAGCCCTTGCCGGGAGCCCAGGAGGGTCGTCCGGCAACTGTTGATCTTCCGCCTACTACCCGCATTGTCACCCTCGGCAGGGAGCGCTTACAGGACGGGACGGCACTGAATGTGCAGCAATAGACCGCAGTACGGCTAAAAGACCATGTTTAAAAGCCTGCTAACCAATCATCCACTGGTCAACATTCTGTTTACCGTAGTGCTGGTGATGGGTGCAATGTCCTATTTCGAATTACCACGCGAGCAGGATCCGGAAATTAACTTTAACTGGGTAATGATCACCACGGTTTTACCGGGTGCTTCTGCCGAGGATGTTGAAGAACTGGTCACCGGACCACTTGAAGATGCGATAAGAAATGTCCAGGACATCCGCTGGGTGATCAGTACGACCCGTGAGAGCTCCTCCAGTATCCTGATACGATTCAGGGACATATCAGAAACGCTTTTTGACAAGCGGATCAACGATGTGCGCCGGGAAGTACAAAACAAGGCCAACGACGAACTACCCGAGGACGCCACTGACCCCTATATTCTCGAGGTCACCACATCGAGTGGTTTCCCAACGGCCATGGTCGTGGTTGAAGGTCAGGCCGATGACGAACAATTGCGGCAACAGGCGAGGATTGTCAAGGAGGACCTCGAACGCATCAGCGGTGTCGATGCCATTGTCTCCATCGGTTTGCAGGATCCCGAAATGCACATCGAGTTTTTACCCAGGGAACTGGCCGCCCGCGGCCTGGTTGCCACCGACATTGCAGACAGCCTGCGACAGGGATTCGCCGATACCTCGGCGGGAAAAACCCGCGTTGCCGGTCATGAATGGCTGGTCCGCATCGAAGGCACCACGACCGATCCGGAGAAACTGGCGTCTTTTCAGATCGCGCCGATGGCCAGACCCAATAGTAAAATTGCCCTGAACGAGGTGGCGGAAATAAAACGTGGTCGCGAAGAAGCGACTCAACTGGTTTCCTTTGGTGGCCAGGCTGCCGTTGCACTTTCCGTGATCAAGATTCCTTACAGCAACACCATTGACCTCGTCGAACGGGTCGATGCTTATATTGTCCGGAAAAACATCCAGCTTGAAGGCTCGGGTATCAACCTGGTTCTCGCGGATGACCAGACCTCGCAGACACGCTCCGCGCTGACCATCATGCAAACCAATGCCATACTCGGCCTGGGACTTGTATTGGTGATGTGCTGGCTATTTTTGGGCTTACGTATTGCGGCAATGGTCACACTGGGTATCATTTTTTCCATAGCCGGAACCCTGTGGGTACTTAAGTTCAGTGGTAACACCCTGAATGTATCTGTTTTACTGGGTATTGTTATCGTATTGGGTATGCTGGTTGATGACGCCGTGGTCGTTGTGGAATCGATCTATTATCGACTGCAGCGTGGAATGAATGGACTGGATGCCGCCATTGATGCCCTGAAAGAAGTCGGAAGACCGGTGACATCCGCCGTATCGACCACCATAGCCGCCTTTCTGCCGCTGATGCTATTACCCGGTATTGTCGGCAAGTTCATGTTCGTGATTCCATTCGTGGTAACCGTTGGTCTTGCTATCAGCCTGGTTGAAGCCTTCTGGATACTGCCCTCGCATGTCATATCTTTGAGTGGCAAACGTAAATCCGGGCACAATGCCTCGACCTCTTCCGAACGTGACCTTCGTACACGGTGGACCCACCTCATTCGTCTGAAATATACAAAAATGCTGTGTTACGTGATGCGTCGGCCAGTTCGGTTCCTGAGCGCTGGCACCTTGGCCTTTGCGTTGGCAATCAGTGTCGTTTCGATAGGCTTGATCCAGATGAATTTCTTTGTGGCAGATCCTATGAGGCTGTTCTATATCAATCTGGATATGCCCTCGGAAGCGCCCCTGGAGGAAACACTGCGTCAAACGGTATTGGTAGAACAGGCGGCATTGAAGCACTTCAGGCCCGAGGAAATCAGGGCCATCACGGTCAACGCGGGTATTAAATTTACCGACGCAGAACGCTTGTATGGTGACCAGTATGGCCAGGTGCAGGTTTCGCTGGCACCCGCAACCGGTGATTCACGCCGGGTGGGTGAGATTGTCGACGCATTACGGGAACCCATGTCAAAGTTGCCGGTTGATGGACTGGTTTCGTTTCAGGAACTCAGCGGAGGACCACCGGCAGCCAAGCCGGTCAGTGTGAAAGTCCGCTCCGATGATTTTATCGAGTTGCGTAGCGCCAGCGATGCCATGATTACACTGGTAAAGAATATTCCGGGCACCAAGGATGTGGTTGACAACGACGTACCCGGCAGACAGGAGTTGGTGCTTGATCTGGATTACAAGGCTATACGTAATGCAGGATTGACACCGGGCCAGGTGGCACGACTTTTACGTCTGCATCTCGATGGTGAAGTGGTCGCATTTATGCGTGACCGCGGTGAGAAAGTCGAACTGAGGGTACGTGGACTCGACCGTGCAAGACAGGACATCAGTTCGGTGCTGAATGAACCGATTGCTTTACCCGGTGGCGGAACAACGACGTTTGGTGCGCTTGCAAGAACCCGGGTCAGCCAGGGCCGGGGTGTGATTAACCATCACAACTACCGGCGTGCAATCACGGTCGAGGCGGATATTGATGTAGAGCTTACGGACACGGTCCTGGCCAACAATACGGTCCGTGAAGAATGGAAAAAAATCAGCCACCGTTTTCCCAATACCGATATAGACCAGTCCGGTGAACTCGATGACATCCAGGAAAGCCTTGATGCAATGTTTGGCCTGTTTTTGCTTGGCCTGGGACTGATCTATCTGATCATCGCCGCGCAGTTTCGCAGCTATTTTCAACCCATGCTAATCCTGGCGACCATCCCGATGGCCTTTACCGGTGTGATTTTCGGACTGTTACTGACCGGTAATCCACTCAGTCTTTATACGCTTTATGGTGTCATCGCGCTGACCGGAATCGCAGTCAACAGTGCGATTGTATTGATTGATGCAGCCAATGCCCGTATCCGTTCCGGTATGCGACCATTACACGCAACCATTTATGCAGCCAGACGTCGGGTTATCCCGATATTGATGACCACCACCACCACCATTGCCGGCCTGTTTTCGCTGGCCGTAGGTCTGGGTGGCAAATCTCTGGTATGGGGACCTGTTGCCTCTTCCATTGTTGCCGGCCTGGGTGTGGCCAGCTTGCTGACATTATTTATGATTCCCACGCTATTTAGAACCTTCCAGCGCGGTCATGGTGGACAGAAGTTTCTGAAACATCACGGTTAGAGGTCTGGCAGAAAAAAGCAGTGGCGGGTACCACTTTCCGAATCAAGTCCAATTTACCTTTTAATTCCCCAAAATTCGGAAACCGCCCTTTCACCAGTAAAGGACCGGTTTTTTTACTTTTTACCGGTCATGTCTTCATAGGGGTTGGCTAGATTGAGGTCAACGTTTTTTCCAAAGCCGGGAATACGGATTTCACCTGCATCAATGGTAAGGTCAGCGCTTTCAACAACCGATTCACCCAACTGGTAGATCGGTGGGAAATCACCACCATCAGCCCTTTCGTTGTAATCAGCAGCTGTGGTCTCTACAGCTTCATTGCGTTTACGCCAGCTGTGCATGTGCTTTTCACCCCAACGTTGTGTCAGCATTTTTTTCGTTTTCCCGGGTGATACAAAGAAGCCTGTCGCATTATTGCCGCCGAAACCCTTGGAGTTGACGAAGGCACCCTCCAGTTCCTGTGGATCGATCTGCAAATGCTCCATTGGAAAGTGCAGATTGGAATCATGAACATCATCAGCAATGTGATCTACGGTCGTGATACCGGGCAGCCAGCCGTGCTCCCAGGTACCTAAAACAGCTGCCAACTGGTCACCGCCGGCAGGTGCCATTGAATGACCTACATATGACTTTATTGCACTGACCGGCCAACGCTTGATTCCAAATGCTTTGGCCATTTCGTTGAGAACATGAGACTCGGTAATCCGGTTTTGCTGAGTACCGGTACCATGGGCATGCATCTGGGTTCGCTCCCGCAAACTTTCTTCACCCAGTATCGCACGGGCCAGACCCATGGCCTTACCCATGGTAATAAAGTTTCCGATACCTGGACCCGGGATGGACTTCTTGTAACCATCGGCGTTGACATACACTCCACCCACCGAACCCAGAATACGAGCACCCAATTGCAGGGCAAGTTCGTCATCCATAATCACCGTGTAAACCGCTGACTCAGCAACGGTGAAACCAGTATTGCTTGAAAATGGGCGGCAGGCCCGACGGTAATCCGGCACATCGCTATTATCGAGTGCCATCAATTTTTCATCTTCTGCGAGCGCACCCATGGTCCGGTAACCTTCGATCACCTCCGGAACGACCGGTGCCTCTGAATTGCCGACGATGACCAGTCTTTTTCGACCACTCCTGATCTCTTCAACCCCGTGACGAACGTTGTATAGGTAGGTTGCGCAGGCACCTATCATACCGCCAGTACCACCGGCAGAGCCGAACACATAGGCATTGACAAAATCACCGGGCATCTCGCAAAGACCCAACGGCACGTTTTTCGATGAAGGCCGTTTACCACACATGGGGTTTTGGAACAGGGCACCATACCCTTCGCGATCCAACTGACCCATAGCGCTGGAGGAATAGACGGCAATCTGATCAGGCGGCACCACTTCCTTCATCCGCTCAATTGATATTCCGGTCGATCGCAAAGCATCCGATGCCCCGTAAACCGCCAGTTGCAAACCCCGCGGATGATTTCGCGATTGATAGAGTTCACCAGGGTTAAAACCTTTAGGAAGCTGGCCGGCACTGCTGACCTTCGATACCCGGAAATCCGGAAACAGCGCATCCATTTCTCCTGCCACAGATACACGTACCGTGCTGTCGTCCAACGACTCCAGTTGCCAGCCATCCGGAATAAAACCTGGCAGCTGTCGCTTTTTCAATACAAATGTCAGGGAACCGCCATCCTCAGCGGGTTGTAGCTTTGCTGCAGATTGAACGAACACTTTGCTGGGATCAAAAACATCGATACGCCGGATGAGCGTGTTATCCCTGATGTAGTTACGGGATACCGGATCACCTGGATTATCTACGCCCATCAAACTCGCAAGACTCTTGAATGTGCTGTCCTGTTCAGCCGGGCTCATGGCATCGATCACAAGACGTTTGTAACCATGGTGAAACGATAAGCGCCCTGCCGGGTTGATTCCTCCGAATCCTGTAATTACCGGTAGTCTCATTAAATTCAGTCCTTTCCTTATCCTGGGAAGTTGCTAACCAAGTATCGCGCGGTTAATGCGCAAGGTTACAGGTCGCTCATTCTACGCAGGCTCAGTATCAGATGCGAATTCCTGTTTGGGGGTTAACAACGGTCTAAAAGTATATCGGGAAAACTTGATGTGGAAAACAGGAAAGCGCCAAGCGGCACTTTCCTGTAAACAAACCCACTTGCGGAGTGCTAAAAAATTTGTGAGGGCCAAAGCTTATGGAGCCTTGCGCACAAATATTTCTATGGGTCTGGACGGATTACCAGCCCCAAGGCTTATTTGTGATCTGAGAATCGGTCGACCTCGGTACCGGGTTACGTTTGACTTTGTAAACCTTACCGCCGGGCTCACGTTTCTCCTCTCGAGAAACCCAGCCGGTGTTCCTGGTGTGTTTACCCTCTGGTTCTGCAGCGGCGCTTACATCATACAAACTACAATGGCTGGAATCAGCGACACCTGCCCCGTGGGGCGTAACTTGTCCAGACATTTTACTCCTGCCGGAATTTCCAACCGGCATCGCAGGAGTGCTTTTTGCCCTATTCCACGGTGTAACACCGTCTCTCTTGTCACTGGAGCTCAATGCGTTAGTGACAGCACTGTGCTTTGCTTTAACTTCTTTCGCTTCCGGATGTCGATCAATGATGGCAATTCGATCCTTGGAACTGTAAACCGATCTGCTGGAATCCGAAATGACTTTGTAGAGAAATAGAGCGACCACTGCCAAGATCAAACTGGCGACTAATATGGTTGCATAAGTTAACATTTGAAATTACCCCATCATCTGCCGTGTTCATATCGCTTTGTCGCTTACAAACACGGTCCTACCCAAAAAGCCCCTTTAACCGGGTACGACAATGGTCAAAATCCGAAGTATCAGCTCTGCTGGTTACAGTTTGACGTAACCCGTCCCTGTTAAAATCTGTCTATTCCTGTGGCAAACGCCAGCTGGCGCCAGGAATTGCCGTCATGGCATGAACTGCTTTGCACCGGATAATTCACGTCCGCGCCAAGCTCTTTCCAGCCCGTGAAAAATCTGATACCTCCACCAGACCATTTCTGAAATCACAGACTTCAACTTAAGTCTAGCATGTTTCGCAATTCATGCAATATAGACGCACAATTTTCCTATGCCATTTTGCATATAGAATTGCTAGCTAAGGATATATTTCGTCAGAAAGATACCCAACATCAGAAACGCGATCGCCAGTTTTGCTGCGGTTCCCAACACGAGCCCTATCCAGACGCCGTACCCCGAACGACCGGCCTGGCGTGCACCACTTCCCGCGCCCAACTCAGCTGCAACCGCACCGATAAAAGGGCCGAGAACGATACCGACCAGACCGAAAAACAAACCAACAATCGCACCGAGGGTTGCTCCCCAGAATGCCCTTGGACTGGCACCTTGTCTCTTTGCCCCAAACGCGGCAGACAGGAAGTCAATCATCACGGAAAGTACGGTGAGCGCACCCAGCAGACCAATCGTACCCCAGCCTACCGGTTCGAAATCAGTACTCCAGGCGGCCAGTAACAGACCGGCAAACATCATCGGGATACCGGGCAAGGCAGGCAAAACCGTGCCTATAAGACCACTTATAACGATCAGAACGGCGAGAATCCACCAAAGAATTGTCCAGTCCATCCTACCTCCTGATTTGAGAAGTTCGCATTCTGTACATACCCTATTCCAGGTTCTTCCAGTGAGCTATATAGATATTTTCAACCCGGGACCTGGTGTTCGGGTCAGAGAAACCGGTGCCGATAAAGGCATTACCCCGGCCTTTGTCCAAAGCATCTTCACAACCTTTCCCTTTTGTACTCTCAGCAAACCCGGGTTCCATACCAGGACAATAAGTCTCTTCCAGAAACGTGTAGTCACGGTGAATTCCACCATCCGGGGACTGACTGGGAGCGACCTGCCAGACACCGGCCCAGACACTGTCGCGTGACACATGAATATCAATCCTGTATATACAATTACCCTGCAGTTGCGGCAAATGTCGCCCGGCACTGAGCTGCCACTCACTGACCGGTGTACTACCATCACAGATGGTGAAGTCCTCAATAAATAAAGAGGGTCCCCCGGGTGGGTCGGGGCAACCCATGAATAATGGAACCGGTTGATCAGGGTCATCCGGATTGATTACCTGGTTAGCCAGGATACCGATAGCCAGTCCACGTCCACGATGCGGGTCATGCTCCACCGGACCTCGCATGCCGATGGCTACATGGGGGCCACTGTCGACCTCGAAATAATCCTCGGTATGCCATTCGCAGAAAACAGCCATGGTTTCATCGTCGGCCGGACCCGGATAGGAATAAAACTGATACTGGTTTCTGTCTTCGCCAAACCCCAGCTTGAGTGGTTCCACCGCTGTATAAGAAATACCGCTGGACGCAAAATAAGAGGCCAACTCCTCGGTGGGCACCAGCCGGGGCGGTATTCGTTTTTTCATCAGTGTGCCGCTTCCAGTATTTTGGTATGTCTTTTGCTATTCTAAGCGGATGCGACAGGCAACGCACACATTGAGTACTGAAACAGCCGGACCGGGGCTTTATGACATCACCAACCGGGTGGTGGACTGGTGTCGGTTACAGGGAATGCAGGAAGGCCTGCTGACCTTGTTCATCCGCCATACTTCGGCATCACTTACCATTCAGGAAAATGCCGACCCCGATGTCCGTCATGATCTACAGGACTTTTTCGACCGCATTGCGCCACAGCATAGCCGCTACCGGCACAGTGCGGAGGGCCCGGACGATATGCCCGCTCATATCAAATCGGCGCTGACACAGGTTCAGTTGACAATTCCACTTCAACACGGAAGCCCTGCCCTCGGTACATGGCAGGGAATTTACCTGTTTGAGCACCGCCACCATCGGCACAAGCGTCAGGTGGCAATGCATTTACTGGGTGACTAAGCTCGCTTCTTTTTCAAGAATCCATTTCGTTTAAGAAATCTTGCAGCACGTTAGCGAGATCCGGATAACCGATCTCCTGCAGTTCATAATTTACACGTGTACTGGGTTTGTCGATCTTAACCACCCTGTTGAGATCAATAGGTGTACCAATGACAACGGCATCGCATTCGGTGTTGTTGATCGTTGCTTCGAGATCCCTGGTCTGCTGTTCACCGTAACCCATTGCGGGCAGCAGGGAACCAATCTCCGGGTAGGCTCTGAACGTCTCTTCCAGTTTTCCAACGATAAAGGGCCTGGGGTCAACACACTCAAGTGCACCAAATTTCAAGGCAGCAACAGTGCCCGCTCCGATGGTCATCTGGCCATGAGTCAGGGTCGGCCCATCCTCCACTACCAGCACTTTTTTACCCTTTATCAGGGAAGGATCATCCACGCTGATAGGAGAAGCGGCATCGATAACAATGGCTTCAGGATTGACTTTCTGTATGTTATCCCTGACCAGCTGTATGCCTTCCGGCCCCGCGGTATCCATCTTGTTGATAACAACAACATCTGCAAGCCGAAGGGTGACTTCACCGGGATAATAGTTTAATTCATGACCAGCCCGGTGCGGATCAACGACAGTAATATTGAGATCAGGTTTATAGAATGGGAAATCATTGTTTCCACCATCCCATACAACGATATCGCAGCCGTCCGGATCATTCTCAGCTGCCCGGAGAATGGCCTCGTAGTCAACCCCTGCGTAGATGACATTGCCACGCACAACATGCGGCTCGTATTCTTCCATCTCTTCGATGGTACAGTCGTGTTTTGCAAGATCTTCCACCGTGGCAAAGCGTTGCACCTTTTGTGCAACCAGGTCGCCATAAGGCATCGGGTGTCGCACAGCAACCACTTTAAGACCACAACCCATCAGGTATTCAATGACTTTCCTGGATGTCTGGCTTTTGCCGCAACCGGTGCGCACGGCACCGACGGCTATGACCGGTTTGCTTGATTCGATCATGGTGGCGTCAGGCCCCAGGAGGACGAAATTGGCCCCGGCCGCATTGACCAGCGCACTCATACTCATTACTTTCTGGTAGGTAACATCGCTGTAAGAGAATACACAATCGTCTACCGACTCCTCCCTGATCAGGCGGGTCAAATCCTCTTCTGCAAATATCGGGATGCCCTCAGGGTATAACTCCCCGGCCAGTTCCGCCGGATATTTTCTACCGTCAATATCGGGAATCTGGGCGGCTGTAAAGGCAACGACATTGAAGCGGTCATTGTCACGGAAAAAAGTATTGAAATTATGGAAATCTCTGCCGGCGGCGCCAATTATGATTACATTCTTTTTCATTACTGTGCTCGTTATTTTATTAGTGATTAGGAAATTTTATTTGTGATTAGGAAATTAACTTAACCGGTCAATTTTACCATAATCCCTGTTTAGGATCACCGGATTAGCGCTTCTGAATACGCCTCACTGCATCCTGATTTTTGCCAGCACATAGGCATGGTCGCTGGGTTTATCACTCGACTGACCGGGCTTCACGCCTAGCAGTTCATTACCATGAATAATGTCGTATTCGGCATGACTCCCGGCCAGCCGTTCGGGTACGATACCGTGCATCAGTACCTGCAATTTTCCACGGTGGTTGTAATCATAGCGCTGCTCCGGCGGTAACAGGTTCACAAGGTTCACACTTTCATCACCTACAACTGCGACCAACGTTTCGCTTTCTTCAGTATCATTGAAATCGCCGGTGACATAATAATCCAGCCCTTTCCGGCGCATGACCGACATTTCCTCTTCCAGAATCTCAGCTTGCCGGACTCTTATCGGCAACCTCTCGTCAAAACCCGGTTCTTCAGGCGCGAAAATACTGCGCTGGTGACGCTTTGAGGCTAGATGAACATTGATACATGCCAGTTCATGGCCTCCTGTTTTTTCCCTGAAATGTACGATAAGCGGTTTTCTGGAACCCTCAAATACCGCTTCTTCTGCACCGATCAGGCGGGCAGAATTTTCCACCAGTTCAACACGCTCAGGATTATACAAATATCCATTACGGATACTTCCGCCCGGCTGTCCCCCATCCATTCCGACACCTGGCGGGATATCCACCCAGTGATATTCCACACCGCAAAGTACCCTGATCGTTTTAACCAGGCCCTCGTAGGTGGAACTTGCATCCACCACCAGGCTCATTTCTGCACCATCGTTGTCCTGAATTTCCTGCAGGGCCACGATATCCGGCATATTGGCCTGGACCACCACTGCATTTGCCAGGGTATGAAAACGGCCATCACCCCAGTCATCATCAACATCCTGACCCGGATTTTTGACCTTTGAAGCCGATTCAACATGCATATCCAGGTTAAATCCATTCATGGTCATGATGGTCAGATAACCCGGTTCAGGCTTTAATCTACTGATGGTCAAAGCATAATCGCGGTCCTCAACCCTGATCGGCTCATCTACGATCATCTGGTAGGCTTCAACGCGGTAATTCAGGGGGCCGGTTATTCTTGACCGCAGTTTTGACCCGACATTTACACGCGGCGCATGCTTATAGTTTTTTATGCGGAACCCCGGATACCAGCGCAACGGATTTTGATGATCGATCAGCACCCCACCCTGCTCCGTCCTGGCCACTCCTTCGGCAGGTTTTTCGGCATCAAGCATCAGTACGTAATCGCCGAAAAGGTTGCTCGGCGCGATAAAGGTCTGGCCCGCGTCAATCGTCACCAGCATGCCTTCCAGTCCATTCAAAAAAACGGCCAGCTCAGCAGTTCCGGCTGGAACATTATCCGCTGTCAACTCAAACGGTTCTATTTCCGGTCCACGTTTTTCTAAAACCCGTACGTTTTCGAGTTTGATTTGCGTCACGGGTTTGCCATGTTCCTGCTTGACGTAATCCACCACTTTACCCGTGACTTCCAGCAACGCCCCCTCTTGTGCAGGCCACTTTGGGCTGAATACATAGACTGCATCTGAAATTGACGGGTCGGGGCCGGATCTGATGTTTTGAATAAAAAAACCACGTCTGCCAGTACCAGTTACAACACCTTTTACCTTAACAAGCTGGCCAGCCATAACCGAGAAGATTCCGGGGCCACGAATATCGCAAATCGCGGTAACTGCCGGGCGATTGTCTTTCATAGCGATTCGTCTCTGTTAGCATCAATCAATATGAATTCTGTCTGCCGCCCGTCGATATAGTGAACACCGGTTTTATCAAAGTAGGCATCCTCCTCAAGCATGATCCGGACTTCTTTGTCCCACTCCTTAATAAAAGTGGCAGCATTCAGTTCAATTGAGTAAGCGGTGTCCAGGTACATTGGATAATCGCCGGTATACGGTAATCCCTCCTGCGCATCCCATCTGCCTATGGCCGCTCCTGCACCGTGACCGTGATAACCGATGGGGTGGCTATAAATGGATGGCTTGATACCTTCGGCAATGGCTTGCTCTCTGGATTCCTTCAGCACCTCGTTACCGGTTTTACCAGCCTTGAAATTTGCCATGAGAATATCCTGCAGACGATTAGCCTTTTGCAACGCGACACCCAGGTATTCGGGCGCCCGGGTCTCACCGGCTTTAAGAACATAGGCATGTTGCTGCGTATCGGTGTTAAGTCGTAAATATGTGATTCCGAAATCAACGTGCAGTAAATCTCCCGGCTGAATCACATTTTCTTCCGGTCGCGAGGAAAAACTACGCAGATGGTCGAAGCTTTCCGGATCCTGTCGTTGTACAGCTACCGAGGGATGAAACCAGGTGGTCAATTTCAGCTCGCGAATCTTTTCCCTATACCACCAGACCACATCGTCGGTGGTAGTGACACCTGCTTCAATCACAGCCGGGGAGAAACCCTCGGCAATGATATCGTGAGCGATACGACAGATTTCCGGATACAGCGCCATTTCAAGTGACGTCCGGGTTTCCAGCCAGGCGATGCTCAGCTTCTCGGCAGACACGACACGCTGTTGATATTTGTCTGGCAGGCTTTCATTGAACTCACGCAAGTCCGTGGCCGACACGCCATCGGCCAGCCCCCAGTGATCGGAGAAATTGACACCTATCTTTTGAGGGTCACGCTCCACAATGATCTCCACCAGACGTTTCCACTGATGAGCCTGCTGCTCAGGTTCCCAGGCCCGCTTGAACACCTTACCCACATCATAACGTGCCACGGCCAGCGTCTCGATTTCCTTACCTGCCCCGGGGTCGAACATCACTAAAATGGTTCGACGCCTCGCAGCCAGCCAGGTTGCGGGTAACATGGTCTTGATAACCGGGTCCTCATTGTATTCACGTGACATGACAATCCACATATCGAACCCCTCACGGCGCATCAACTGCGGCAACGTGGTCTTGAGCTTGTCTTCCAACAGACGGTCAATGACCTCCGCCCGCTCCCGCATGGACAGAACCCCGGCTTGATCACCGGCAAACGTGATCGAAGATATCAACAGGGTGAGGATAATGATGTGAATTTTCATTTTAGTTTTCAGTTCCGGCCGATTTTGAAGTGTGATTATAGACACATTGTCGCTGCCGGATTAGGTGGCTTCAATGATAAGCATATTGCTTGGAAGTATCCGATCGGTCTGAATGGCCAAATCGTGTATTTTGTGCACTGATTTTCATTCCAACATTAATCAGGCAAAAGAGATCTGATAAGACATCTGACACAGCAGGAACTCACAGCGGGGCTGGACGGGATTCTTGAGGCCCCAAAAGACAAAGGTACGATTCGGACTGATGACATTGTTGAGAAAAAATATTGACCGATCACCCAAAGCAGACTCTCGACACGACTCTCTCAATTGATCAGTTAGCCCGCCAAGGTCGCGCAGTACCTTACTTCAGGACCCGCTTAAACACGTCCTGTGGCGCTTGATACTCGACTTGGCCCAGGCCACCCTCTCGAGCGGTTCCCGCTCTCACCTCGCCTGTCTCGTACAGTCCTTAAGTAAGGTACTACACACCCTCGGCTCAATGGGCTATCAATGAGCAATGGTTCCAGATAGGTGTGCTATGCGTTATCCAGATGTGATGCGGGTACGACCGAAGCTGGGGTGGGTAGTTATTACCAGGACCGTACGAGACATGGATGTCGAGTATCGAGCGCCACAGGATGTGCTTGAGCGAGTCCTGATAATAACTACCCACCCCAGCGCACTAACCTATCATAAAACCGGAGATTTCCGAGATTCAACTTTAATGGTGCGTAACTAGTTACGTGGCCTTTTACTTCAATGGATAGTGACCAAACTCCTCGACTGCATCCACCATGGCGAGGACGTTTTCCGGCGGAACATCGTTCATCACTGTATGAACAGCACCTATCATGCAACCACCTCCCGGACCAAGGGTTTGTATTACGCGCCGCACTTCCTCGCGTACGTCCGCAACACTGCCGTGCGGCAAAATTCGATGTGAATCTATACCACCGCAAAAAACAATATTGTTTCCAAAGTGCTTCTTGAGTGAAGCCAGGTCTGACATTTTGCCTGCCGATGTTTGAATCGGGTTCAGAATGTCGACACCGATCTCAATGAAATCATCGATCAGGGGTGCCACATCACCATCCGAGTGAAAAAGCACCTTGGCATTGGTCCTGGCCTTGATGAAGCTGATGAAATCCGCGTGCACCGGTTTGAGTATCTCTCGATACATTTTTGGTGAAATCATCAGACTTTCCTGGGTCCCGAGATCATCACCAATCTTAATGATGTCCACGTTGTCACCGAGTTGTTCGAGGAAAGGACCCATCAACTGTTTGCAGTAAACTGCAATTTTTTCCAACAGCGCACATGCGAAATCCTGATCCATGGCCATATTCATGAGGAAGGTCTCCATACCCTGCATGGCATGGGCCCTTTCAAACGGAAATAACAGCCAGGGTGTCGCCAGGATTGCAAAGCGGTTCTCTTCAGCCAGTGACCGGGCCTGCTCTTTAACATGGGCTACCCGGCTCGGGTCAGCCATATCCGGCCACCCCTGGTAAGCATCCAGATCGCTCTGTGTTCGTGCATCGGGAATAGGATGAATACCGGGATACCAGTCACCGGGGGTGGTTTCAGTCTGACCGCTGCCCCATGAATCTATAAAGTCGCTGTGCGGCTCACGATGACGATTGCGCCTACGCACAGTTTCGGGCTCAAGATCCAGCACACCACGAACATCACTGTGCAGACGACGCATGGTCTCTTCATCGATCTCAGCGGTGCCAAGCTCAGCCCAGTCATAAAGGTAATGATCCGGGGCCTGTATTCCGGCTATTTGTTTGATGCCCTGATAGGGTTTCATCTTAATCCCGGTAGCATTGCTGACCCCAATAATGAGCGGAACGCGGTCAGGTTGCCCGTGGTTGATCGTGGTCAACACACGTTCCCGGGATGTCATTGCTGACTTCAAAACAGTCTCCGAGGCGCTTTATCTCAAGATCATGATTTTCTTGTAAGGCATAGGCTGTACTTTATAAAGCAGGTTCAGCTCCCTGTCATAACTGAATGTAATGTTGATCCCGCCGTCCTGTTCCGTCACCGTAAAATCATCAGTCATATCATTCATTTCATTGACCTGCAAAAGACTGACCACTCTTTCCTGCGCGGCCTGCACGCTGTTGATCGAACCCGTTTTATTAGCACTATCAACAGTCTTCAGAATGGAATCAATAGACCTGGATTCGATAGCCTGCGGCACATACTGAAAACCAATAAATGCAGCGTACCCGAGTACGGCCAGCATAATAATTGTTCCAATGGCGGATGCGCCCCGTTGTTGTTTCGGTAATCTGTTCATACTCTCTTCTCCCTTATGTAAAAAAATCTAAACCAAGTAAAAAAATTACACGATCACCATGCAATTCCATAGTCATCACCGTAATCGCTCGCACCACCCCACATACTGCCGTTTTGCCTGTCAAAATAGATGGCGGTAATCGGGCTGTAAGGTCGCTTGTTCGCCTCCACCTTATAACCCATACCACCCAATTCTCCTCGCACCCACTCCGGCACCAATGGTGATAGGGAAAGCCGGCCCGGTTCGGACACATGGGCACCGAATGAGCTCTGCATCTGGTAACTGGTGAAATTAGGCGCTTCCGCGGCCTGCTGCACATTCATATCAAACTCCACCATATTCAGAAAGAACTGCAACAGGTTCTGATCCTGGCTATCACCACCCTGCACCGAAAAAGCCATCATTGGCTTTCCATCCTTCAGCGCGATACTGGGTGTGAGCGTGGCGCGTGGCCGCTGGCCGGGTTGAACCACGTTGTATGGGTTCATTTTTTCGGTCAGCACAAAACTCTGCATACGTTGACTCAGGCCAATACCGGTTGAGCCTGCGATAAATGCAGGAATCCAACCACCACTCGGAGTAATCGAAACCACCCAGCCCTCGGCATCGGCCGCCTGGATTGAGGTGGTGCCCGCCAGGAAGCTCTCTTCCCTGCTCATCAGCATGGCCTGCTGAAAACCCTCTGCACCCTCGGCATCGGCTGTGGGGGGAATGGGACTCCAGTTCTTTAATAATTCGCTAAAGGGATTCTTATCATCCTGAAATGGATAGGGGTTTCCAGGACGTGTCTCCGGGTTATTCTTTTTCGGATCAATCAGTGCCCGCCTCTGATCCGCATACTGTTTTGAAAGCAAACCTTCAACCGGTTCCGCCGGGGGCACATAGGGGTCGCCATAGTAAAAATCCCGATCGGCAAATGACAGATTCATCGCCTGGTACAAGGTATGGATATAGCGTGCGCTGTTGTAGCCCATGCTCTTGAGGTCTATTTTTTCAAGAATATTCAAAGCCTGCAGCAAAACCGGTCCTTGCACCCAGGTTGTCAGTTTATAGACATCGATACCCTTATAGTTGGTGGAAACCGGCTCCTCGATATGGACCTGCCATTTGTCGAGATCCTCAAGTCTGAACAAACCTCCATACTCCTGTGAACTGCGGACGATCTCCTTTGCGATATCACCCCGGTAAAAACGATCGTAGGCGGCATAGATAGCCTGTTTGCGTGTCTTTCCTGCGGCCAGCGCCTGCGCTTCCGTTTCTACCAGCTTTTGCAATGTCGCCAGCAGGTCAGCCTGGTGAAACATTTCACCAGCCACCGGCGCCGCTCGCTGTTCAGGATCTTCATCATTCGCGTGGGGCAGAAAAACCGCCTTGGAATAAGACCATTGCGATATCACATCGCGCCGCCGTTCGATATTATCGGCCTGGACACCTTCGATCGGGTAGCCTTCGGCCATCTGCATCGAAGGAGCGAGGACTTCCGCCAGGCTTAACTTGCCATATTCAGCCAACATTACCATGAGGCCGCCCGGTGTTCCCGGCGTCACTGCCGCCAACGGGCCGTACTCGGGTGGGTAAACCATACCCTTTTCATGAAAGAACTCAGCGGTCGCTCCACTGGGCGCCACACCCAGTGCATTGATGCCCTTAACTTCACCTGTGTGCGGATTATAAATGAGCGCCTGTGTTTCTCCCCCCCAGCCCAGGGTATCCCACATAGTCGATGTTGCAGCCAACATTGCACAGGCGGCATCTACCGCATTGCCGCCACGGGAAAAAATCATGGCCCCCGCGGTTGCCGCCAGTGGTTTACCGGTAACGGCCACCCAGTGCTTGCCATGCAATACCGGTTTTGCTGTTTTTTGGGCGATAATATTGCCTGCAAAACACAGCAGAGTTACCAGCAAACTCAGCGCTAATAGGGCTCGCCGGTTAGTAAAAATGGAGTGCTGGGAGAAAAGCATTGGTAATCCCTTTTTCTTATTAGCTGACAAGGATAACAAATGCATTGCACCCGGTCAGTTCTACTTGCAATTAAAACCGTTGTACCTTTCCGGTTCAAAACAAATTTATCCTGATTTTCTTTCCAACTAACCGGGCGCTTCAGATAGAATCCACTCCTGTTTCGTTTTTGTAAGGGTTCATCATGGATAGCTTTCTCATATCAATCGCCGGCAACATTGCTGCAGGAAAATCCACCCTTACAAAAGCGCTCGAGAAGCGGTCAGGCGGCAAGATCGTCTCCTTTCTCGAACAGGTCGACTATGTCAAAAAGCACGGTTACCTGGAAAAATACTATAAAGCCGTCAGCGCCTATGACCGCTTGAAGGGGGCTAAACTTGATGGCAAGGACCCGGGGCAGTTTCTGAAGGTGAAGGAAGAAGCCGAATATTGGGGCTACAAGATCCAGGAAACCTATTTTCTTTCAAGACTGCTGGACCTGGGAGTCCTGAATGAACTGCTCCGCGACGGTCAGTCGGTTGCCCAGGACCGGAGTATCTATGAAGACCAGATTTTCACAAAGAACTCGAACAACTACGAATACATCACCGATGAGGATTACAGAAAATATCTTGACCTGTTCAAGTTGGTGATGACCAATAAACCGACACCCGACCTGATCATCTACCTGGAAAGTGATGTGGAGGCTCTTAAGGCCAGGATAGTTGGGCGTAGCCGCGGTGAGGAGTCCGAACTCGCCAGCGCCGAGAATGCTTATCTGTCCAACCTCAACGATCTTTACAGACCGTGGATCATGAAGTGCGGACACCCGTATCTCATCATTGATACAGAGGCTATCGATTTCCGAACCGGGGACGGGCTTGAGCAGGTCATAGAAGGCATCATCCACTCCGTGCCAGAAACCAGAAGGCTTTTCGAATGAAACGTACCATCGGTATTATGGGGAATATTTCTGCGGGCAAAACCACGCTTTGCAGGCTGATAGAGAAACGCTGGGGCTTCGTCTTCTACCCCGAAGAGGTTGATGAACTGGTACTCAATTTTTACTATGGCGACCGCCGCGAGCACGCCTATAACACCCAGGTCTTTTTTCTCTCCAGCAGGTTCAGAAACTGGTGGCATATGACCATCTCACCGCATTC
>Ga0055584_100002144_pt1 | contig 19496 bp, 15 predicted proteins | sample OSDHelmetaG_FD_58716 | JGI IMG/M metagenome (GOLD analysis project Ga0055584, IMG submission 58716) | Pelagic marine sediment microbial communities from the LTER site Helgoland, North Sea, for post-phytoplankton bloom and carbon turnover... | ecosystem: Environmental > Aquatic > Marine >... | reverse complement strand
CCCAGGACAGTGGCTCTGGCTAGTAAGTTAGCCCGCCTTGTGCCTCTCAGCCCATGCAGTGCACCGTGCTTAACCCGGCATCGCGGCGCTATAGCCTGTTTGACGGCCCTTGAGCCATTCCTGGGCTCTGGTTCGGGCCAGTTCGTCTAAGAATCCAGTGACGCGGGGCCCCAAAAAGCCACTGGCTTGACGTCGCTCGCTTGTTCTATAAGCGGTCGGGCACAGCGCCGACTGTACTGGGGTGTTCGACTACAACCAGCCCACCGCACCAATTTGATGCGTACAACTGATACATCCGCTCGCGTCGGTGTATTGCGCATAAGCCGTGAATCATGGTGCAAAACCGGGTTAAACTAGGATTGTTAGATCGTACAAAAAGTCCCTTGGGAGGTAATTAGTGATTAAAGCAAAAATGAAAACCGCCGCATTGGCGATGGCGGTGGCACTGGGCCTGGGTGGCTCGCTGCAAGCGTCAGCCGAGATGGAAAAGCGTGAGTTTCGCGTGGTTGGCACATGGGGGTTTCTAGACCACTGGAAAGAACGAGAAGGCCCGTTCTGGAAAGAGCGGATGCCAAAAATGACCGCTGGCAAGTTGACCGCTAACGCTAAATCGCAAACGGAACTTGGCATTTCCGGCTTCGAAATTATGCGTCTGCTGAAGCTCGGTGTGTTTGATGCGGTGCATGGGGTTACCACCTACGTGGCCCAAGATAGCCCTGCAATCGAAGGCGCTGACCTGGCTGGCGTTATCCAGGATATGGGTAAGTATCGCCAAGCAAACGAAGCGTATCGCGATATTCTGGCACGCGAATTTGAAGAAAAATACAGTGCCAAATTGCTGATGATCTATGCTTGGCCAAGTCAGCAGTTGTTCTGCAACTTGGGCGACAAGAGCATGCAGCCGAGTTTGAAAGACTTGGCTGGCAAAAAGATCCGTACCTACAGCACTACGCTTGGCGATTTCATCGAAGGCATTGGCGGCAGTGCCGTAACAATCGCTTTTGCTGAGGTTGTTCCTGCACTGCAAAAGGGCGTCGCTGACTGCGGCATCACCGGCGTACTACCAGCGTACAACGCTAAATGGTGGCAGGTTGTTTCTCACAACATCCGCGTACGTCTAGGCTTTGCGTCATCGTTCCTGGCCATGAATATGGACGTTTGGAACAGCCTGGATGCTGATACCAAGAAGTTCTTTGAAACTGAGCTACCGAAGCTCGAAGAAGAAATGTGGGTTGCCACGGCGGCCAACAATCAGCGCGGCTTGGATTGCAACGCGGCTGGTCCTTGTGACCTCGGCGAGCCTGGCGGCATGACGCCGATCGAGCCTTCTGAAGCCGACAAAGAACTGCTCAAGAAAGTCTCGGCAGAATTTGTCGTGAAGCGTTGGGCAAAACGCTGCGGTACGCAAAAATGTATCGATGAGTGGAATGCGACTATCGGCAAAATCGCCGGCGTCAAAGCATCGCTCTAAGCGGGCCTCTAGCAGTCGGCGCAGAGTTCGCGCCGACTGCATCTCTTCTAGTATTCCGGGCGCTCATTTCAGTGCCGTCAGCTCGCATCGACGAGCGATAAACATTTATTTCAGCTCGCCCAATTAGACGGTGATTAGCCGCGTGGCGACGACAATTGACGCTTTTGCGTTGACTAGTGCTTGAGTAATGCTACTTAGGCGCAATCGGAGAAGGGGGGATTTGACGTGCTTGCAACAATTCACGATCACTTAGAAAAAATCTCGCGCTACGCGGTGTGGATCGGCGGTGGCACACTGATGCTGGCGGCATTTATGGTGACCATTGATGTGCTTTGTCGGCGCTTTCTCGGCGTCACAATGAGCGGCTCGGACGAATATTCTGGCTACGTGTTTTCCGCATCCACGACCTGGGCTTACTCGTACTGCCTTTTGCATCGGTCAAATGTGCGAATTGATGCGATCTACAATCTGTTGCCGCGGCCAGTAGCGGGCATTCTCGACGTTATTGGTTTGTCGATGCTGCTTTATTACATGTCAGTAATGACTTGGTATGCGTCGCTCGCAACACATGAATCTTTCATCAAGAATTCAGTCTCGATTACCACACTAGCTACACCGCAATGGATCCCGCAGTTGGCGTGGTTTATCGGCTTGGCTTTGTTCTTGATTACATTAATCTTTGTGACGATCTACTCGTTGGTGGCCTTGGCGCAGCGCAACTGGGACCTACTCAACAAGATTGCTGGCGTGCCATCGATAGTGGATACGATCGAAGAAGAGACTCACGGTGTCGGCGTGATTATCGCCGGGCGCGAGCCGTCCACAGAGAAGGGAGTCTAATCGATGGCTGGTTGGATTCTTACTGGTTTAATGGTCTTAGTGCTCGCCGCAGTGCCGGTGGCAGCGGTGCTCGGGATCTTGAGTTTTGTCCTCGATGAAGTTGCCATGGGCGGGCGTCTCACTGCTGGCCTCGCAGAGATTATCTGGGACAAGAGCAAAGAGTTTATTCTTGTCGCGGTGCCGATGTTTATCCTCCTCGGGGAGATAATGCTGCGCGCTGGTATCGCACGGCGCATGTACGGTGCTGTGGTCCAATGGGTGTCGTGGTTGCCTGGCGGTTTGATGCACGCCAATATTGGTTCTTGCACTATATTCGCGGCCAGTTCCGGATCGAGCGTTGCGACTGCCGCGACTGTTGGTACCGTCGCGTACCCTGAGATTCAGGCGCGTGGCTACAACGAAAGCTTGTTTCTTGGATCGCTTGCCGCTGGTGGCACATTGGGGATCTTGGTGCCGCCGAGCATCAACTTGATCTTGTACGGATTGCTGACCGATACATCGGTTCCAGAACTCTATTTGGCCGGAATATTCCCGGGGCTCATCTTGTCCGGCCTGTTTATGGCGACAATCATCATTGGTTGTATGTTTCGTCGGTCTTGGGGTGGCGAGCCGGTCAAAACCACCTGGACTGATCGCTTCCGAACGCTGCCGCATTTGCTGCCACCGATAGTGTTGTTCACGGCCGTTGTTGGTTCGATCTACGCGGGTATTGCAACGCCTACTGAGGCAGCCTCTATTGGCGTCGTGGTGGCGCTAATCATTGCTGCGGGTTTCAAAACGCTCAACATCAAGATGTTGCTGGAGGCGTTTGAAGGCACGATGCGCACCACTGCGATGATCATGATTATCGTGTTCGCGGCAATCTTCTTGAACTTCATCCTGGGCTTTATGGGTATCACCCAGACCATGCTTGCGTTCATCGAAGAGCTGGGCCTATCGGCAGTTGAGACGATCCTGGTTATCGTGGTGTTTTATCTGCTGCTTGGCATGTTCATGGAGACTTTGTCCATGATGCTGACAACCATCCCAGTCGTGTTTCCGATTGTAATGAAGCTGGGTGTTCCAGAGTTCTCTGATGTCTGGTTTGGTATCTTGATTACATTGTTAATGGAAGCGGCACTTATCACTCCGCCAATTGGTGTGAACCTTTACGTTGTGCAAGGCATCCGTACCCGGGGTGGCCGCTTTGCAGATGTAGCGATCGGTGCGCTACCGTTTGTTGTTGCGATGCTGGCAATGATTATGTTGCTGATCTTCGTGCCGCCTTTGGCGACTTGGTTACCTAATCTTGTTTACCATTGAGCACTTAGTGCACTGACCTTGACCGACAAGACTAGGTACGCGGGTGGAGCTCTCCGCGTACCTAGTTTGTTTTCGCGCACACTAGCGTGCGCATCGCTACCAAGAACGATTCATTCTTTTGCGGCCCGCCCGGCGCCGCATTCAACTTTAGGCTACGCTGCTCGGCAGCTCCGGCACGCTGATGTCCAACCAGCCCTGCGCGGTGATGGTCGCGACATCTCCATCGCGTAACAACACCGTGGTCGTTTCTGATTCAACCATTGCGGGACCCACAATCTCGGTCCCGACAGCAACACTTCGAAATCCGTATACAGGCACAGTCAACCAACGTTCGAGGTAAATTTCACGTTCGCTGGTGAGGCCGGTCGTGCTGGTGCTCGACTGTGGTTCGGCGCCCGGTGGATGGACACCGATGGTTGCCACACGCGCATTGACCAGCACAGGCTCCTGGTCAGGCAAGCAGTAGGTATATAGAGTCTCGTGACGCTTCTCGAAAGCGCTTTTGAGTTGCGTGGCAAAGTCGGGTGAGTCTAGATTCACATCATCGAATGGCACACCAATTTCATAGACCTGTTCACCGTAACGCATGTCGGCTGACAACTCGGTGCGAATTGGTCCGTCGAACCAACTGCGCATGCGCGTCTCTCCTGCGGCAATAAGCTGGCTGTACACGGCACGAATTTCATTCAGATCAAGCGTGCCTGTTTCACCCACATGCGAACGCATATTCTCGAAGCGCAAGGCAGTTTCAAGCATGCCCCAGGCAGATAAAACGGACGCCATTTCTGGCACCAACACGCGTCGTAGATTCAACATTCTGGCGAGCGATGTCGCGTGAAGGCCGGCCGCGCCGCCAAAGCCGAGTAGGGCGAAGTTGCGTGGATCGACGCCACGACGGACGGTGGCGAGACGAATGCCTTCGGCCATGTGCGTGTTAACGATTCGATGCACACCGGCCGCGGCTGCAACTGCGGAGATACCGAGCGCCTCAGCGATCGATTGTAATGCGCGTTCAGCGGCTGCCGCGTCGAGCTTAGCGCTGCCACCCATGAAGTTCTCGGGCGACAAGAAACCTAGGACCACACTGGCGTCGGTAACCGTCGCGTGTGCGCCACCACGGCCGTAGCTTGCTGGGCCTGGATCGGCGCCAGCGCTTTGCGGGCCAACCTTAAACATACCGCCGGTATCGCGGCGCGCGATGGAGCCACCGCCAGCGCCAAGGGTGATGATGTCGAGGCTGGGCAATGCGATTGTTTGCGCGGCAACTGAGCGCTCTCCAGCGAGCATCGCTTCGCCGTCAACGATCAGTGAGATGTCGGTTGAAGTGCCACCCATGTCGATTGGGATCAAGTTTGCAATACCAGCCAGTGCTGCCACGCGCCGTGCGCCGGCGACGCCGCCTGCCGGCCCCGACAACACTGTTGCTGCAGCAATTCTTATCGCTTCTTCAATCGGCGCAACGCCGCCGTGAGACAGCATGATCAAGACCGCACCGCGGTAACCTGCCGCGCTTAAACGCTGCTCCAAGCCAGTCAAATAGTTGCGCATTAACGGGCCGACGTAGGCATTAACCACCGTTGTCGAAACGCGTTGGTATTCTTTGATTTGCGGCAGCACTTCGCTCGACAGCGATACATACACATCCGGCAGTGCTGCGCGTAGCCGCTCACCGACCCGCAATTCATGTGTTGGATCTTTATAAGCATGTAAAAAGCATACCGCGACGGAATTCACTTTCGCTCGCGCGAGTTGCGCAATAGCTTGGTCTAACGAAGCATCGTCTAAAGGCGTGTGTACGCTGCCGTCAGCGCGTAAGCGCTCTATCACGCCGAGGCGTAAGTGACGCGGCACCAGCGTTTGCGGGCGGGCCATACGCAGGTTGTAGCGCTCCGGCTTCAAGCCCTCGCGCATTTCCAGTACGTCGCGATGGCCTGCGCTTGTTAATAGGCCAACCTGTGCGCCTTTGAGCTCCAACAAAGCGTTGGTTGCCACTGTCATGCCGTGCACGATGCGTTCAGTCACTGCGAGCAATTCCGCTAAGGACAGCTCCAGGCGTTGCGCCAACAGTGTCAGCCCGTGCATCACACCAATGGACTGGTCCGCCGGCGTGCTCGGCGCTTTTACGTAAGTTAGGACACCACTGTTATGCGTTGCGACCACGTCTGTGAATGTGCCGCCAACGTCGATTGCGATTTTATACATTAGCTGCGCTCCGCTGCGTTCGAAGCGGCGCTAAGGCCGCTTTCGCGGTCGTCGCTTAGCGCAGCAGCCGCGCGTGCTTGCGGGTCGCCCCAGCCGCCACCGCCACCGCTATGAACTACAAATGAAGTGCCAGCTGGCACACCAATGCCCTCGCGTTTGCTGGGCAGTGCAAACGGTTCCTCACCGGGGGCGTGCATCCAATATTCATGCGGTGCGCCATCGTCACCGCCGCGTAAACCGCGCGCACCGTGGCGCAGCCCGTCGCCAGCCAGATTCGCAACGCAAGCCGACTCGGTTTCAACGTACATAGTGAGATCGCAACCAGAGCCACCGACAAATTCACCCTGGCCACCGGAGTCTGGGCGGAACTCGTGCTGAGCAAAAAATAGCGGGAAGCGCACCTCTGCAACTTCGACCGAGCCGAATTTAAGTCCACCAGCCGAATGCCACTCACCAGCGCTGTGCCAACCATCGCCACCGGGCGAGGCGCCACCGCCTGGGCGTGCGTGAAACAAGTGCCAGATGAACGGGCGCCCGTTGCGTGGGTCTTCGCCTTTAATAGCAATGCGTAAACGCCTACCCCAGCCCGCCATGGCGCGGTCGGGACAGGCGTTGGCGAGGGCTACCACGATGGCCTCGATGATCTCTTGCGCACAATGCGATGTGGACATGGTTACCGGTGCGCCAGGCTTGGCCCACACGATGCTGCCTTCGCGTGCCTTGATAGACACCGGGCGCATTGCTCCGTCGTTCTTCGGTGTGTCAGGGTCGCACAAGAAGGCGAGTGCCATGGCGACGCCCGAGCGCATATTCGCGTAGGACGAATTAAGGAAGCTTTCGACTTGGTCGTCAGAGTCGCGCAAATCAACTTCCAGATCGCTGCCGCTGACCGTGACGGTCGCGCGAATGGTGATGTCGTTGTTGCCGCGGCCATCGTCGTCTAATGCCGCTTCACCGGTATACACGCCGTCAGCCCAAGTAGAGATGATGGCTCTGACCTGGCTCTCCGCGGCATCTTGAATCGCGTCGACGCTTGCGTGCACGGTTTGTGCGCCAAATTCATTGATCAGCGCGAGGAGGCGCCGTTCACCCAGATGCACTGAGCCGATCTGGGCTGCGATGTCGCCGAGGAAATCGCGCGGGTGACGCACGTTGATCGACAACATGTGCAATACGTCAGCACGGCGCACTCCGCGGTCATCTAGACGCAATGGCGGCACCCGTAGTCCTTCCTGCCAAATTTCACGCGCGGCCGCATTGTAAGCACCATAAGTGGCGCCACCAATATCCGACTGATGCGCCCGATTAACAGTCCAAAACGCGAGCGTTTCGCCGACGAACACCGGCACGAATGCGGTCAAGTCGGGTAGATGGCTACCGCCGTGATAGGGATCATTGAGCAAATACACATCACCCGGATGGATATCGCCGGCAAAGGCATCAACAACTGCCACAACCGCTGACGGTAGCGCGCCGACATGTACGGGAATGTGCTCCGCTTGCGCCACCAACTCGCCATTGGCTGCGCATATGGCCATGGAGAAATCTCGACTCGAATTTAAGATCTGTGAAAATGACGTGCGCAGCATCGCCTCACCCATCTCTTCTACGATGCCGGTCAGTCGGTGCTGCACTACGGATACAGTTATTGGGTCGGCGTCGGTCATTCACTGGTGCTCCGAATTGACTCTGGCGGTGCAGCGCTGGCGTGGCTAGGGCGCTGCGGCTGGCGGCGCTCGCCGCTGATGATTGCGCAGATTATTGCTAATGGCGTTGGTGTCAGGCGCTATTGTGTCATCTGTCGATTCGTTAATCATGCATGAAGTCGAGAATTAGCCTGGTCGAATCTGTGAGTTGTGATGACTGTATTGCCCTGCTAGCGTAGCCCTTAGTGACTGAGCGAGGGGACGGGGATAGCGTTAGGGCTCGCTCGTACAAGCGGCCTCTATGCCTGTTTGTCTGTTGGTGTGACTATCAAAGCCAGCGCTAGCTGCGTCCTATGTAGTTCAGGCTGAGTGTATCGATGGGTCGCGACGCCAACTGCGAAGATAAGGCCGCGACTGAAACCTTTTTGAAGCTGCTCAAAGTTGAATGCGCATTCCGTCAGGCTTATGCCATGCACTGAGTGTGCAAGCTCGATGCCGTCAAATAGCCGAAGCCAAACTTATGCCTGCGTAGATTGGGATCCACGTCCAGGCAGTGTTAATGCGCCTGAACATGGGGCTTTGGTTCCATACTTTCGCCACCCACCGGAATGCTACGGTTGCCAGAGAGCAGCGTAGCGGTGCACAGGTCAGCAAGAACGATTTGTCATGCGGGGCGGTGACAGTTCCTTCGTCAAATTCGAGCAGCTCCAAGGAGGCCGACCGCCACTAACGCCACCGTGGTAGGGCTGGGTACTTGATTCGCTATCTGTGTGATTTCTTGATTAGAAAGTCCACGACTAAATATCTGCACTGAGTCGATTAGGCCAGCGTAGTGATCCTCGGCGGAACGTTTCGTACCGAGCGCAAGTAGGTCTCTCGCGTCAGTGCCGGTCGTTGGCGCGAATGTTTGCATTGCACCGTCAATAAAATAGAACTCCGTCATTCCGCTCGTCCCAAAGGCAAGGTGGCGCTATACGCCGTCGTCTACTGAGGAATCAGATATAGCCAGTGTCCCTCCATATAGGCGGACGACCGGGTTTCCTACCCCATCCGTATTAGCCGATGTATCCGGGCCGGCGCCTGGCGCTGTGCCACTGAAAATTATTTGAGAGGCCCAACAGAATTAGATCAAAGAGATATGGTTATCGCATTTCCTGCTGCGAAAGCATCGTTTGGGTCAGTGTGCCAACCGACGCGCCTCTCGGCGAAAGCATTCCGAATGGACTTAAGTTTTAACTTTCTTGGTCATATTGCACCTGTGAATGCATCTTACGTGATGCTTTAAGGTGTCCACTTTTCATCGGTAACTCCACGCTCCCTCGCATCGTCAATTCCTTAATTATGCGGCGAGACGACAACACCAGACGCATTCGCCTCGGGTGCGCTTCGCAGCAGATGGAGCGGGGCGCTTATTTACGTCTGGCTGGCTAATGTCGTAGATTTCTCGGCGTTGGGAAATCGCGGGTCTCCTAGGGCGACGTAGACGCGTATTGAGATCATCCTGCAGCGATTGTTTTTGTAACTCATTGAATCTCAAGACACCCTAATCGCGGCACATGATATTGTGCCGCCAGGATGTTCGGCTGGCCTGGGCCGCGGAACACGCAGGCCAATTGAAGAGGAATAGTCATGCCTAATGCAGGCGCAACCTATCGTCTAGGCGTCGATATTGGTGGTACGTTTACAGATTTTGCATTGTTTGATGAAGCGGGTGGCACGCTCGCGATTCATAAACAGCTCACGACTCCGCTAGACCCGTCACAGGCGGTTATTGATGGCGTGCAGACGCTGTTGGCAAGAACCGGTGTGCGCCTGGATGCGCTTGCGGCAGTGGTGCATGGCACTACGCTGGTTACCAACGCAATCATCGAACGACGTGGCGCGGTCACGGGCATGCTGACGACTGCTGGGTTTTTAGACATCGTCGATATGCGTCAAGAGAAACGCTATGACGTGTTCGATTTACGCATTGGATTCCCGGAACCGATCGTGCCGCGAACGCTGCGCCGGGAAGTACCAGAGCGGGTGCGCTATGACGGCGAGGTAATGCATGCGGTCGATCTGGATGCGGCTGAACAAGGTGTGCGTGAGCTAGTGGAGGCCTACAACATCGAGGCACTGGCAATTGCTTTTCTGCATGCGTATGCCAACCCTAGCCACGAGCTGGCTGTGCGTGAGCGTGTCGAGAAAATGTTTCCTGGGCTTGCGGTGACCACCTCTGCTGAGGTGTTTGGTGGCCGCCGTGAATTCGAGCGTTTTACTTCAGCTTGCTTGAATGCATTCACGCAGCCGATGTTTTCGCGCTACATCGAGCGTCTTGAAGCAGGTCTAGCCAGCATCGGTTTTGCGGGCCAATTCTATGTGATGAGTTCCAGTGGTGGCACGCTGGCGCCAGCCACTGCGAAGCGCTTACCGGTGCGAGTGGTGGAATCCGGTCCGGCGGCGGGTGTGCAAATGTCGGTGTTTCATGGGCAAGCCTTAGCGCTAGATGACCTACTGTCATTTGACATGGGCGGCACGACGGCCAAGGGCGCGCTAATACGCGCGAGCGCCGCGATGAAAGTCTATGAGCTTGAAGTCGCGCGCCAGCATGATTTCAAAGCCGGTAGCGGCTTACCTCTGCGCACGCCAGTCATTGACATGATCGAGATCGGCGCTGGCGGCGGCAGCATCGCGTCGCTAGATGCGCGCGGCACCATCAAAGTGGGGCCGCGCAGCGCTGGCGCGGAGCCGGGGCCGGCTTGTTACGGGCACGGTGGCACTACTGCGACGCTAACAGATGCCAATCTTGCACTTGGTTATCTCGACCCGGATTACTTTCTCGGCGGCGCGATGCGCCTGGATAAGGCAGCTGCTGAGAGTGCTATTCGCAACGACATTGCCACGCCGCTTGATGTCAGTTTGGAGCGTGCTGCTTACGGCATTCACGACATTATTAGCGAAGACGTGGCACGTGCTTTTAGAATTCACGCATCTGAGCGTGGCTTCGACTATCGTCGCTCATCCATGGTTGCATTCGGCGGGTCCGGGCCGGTTCATGCATTGTCGGTTGCGCGTAAACTTCGTATACCGCGGGTGATTTTTCCGGTCGCGGCCGGTGTGATGTCAGCTTTGGGTTTACTGGCGAGCCCTTTGGCGTTTGAAGTTGCGCGCACTTACGAGAGTTTTGTTGACGATCTAGACGTTACAACTTTTACGCAGCGATTTGCTGATCTGGCCAAAGACGCCAGCGAGCCGCTTTATGCAGCCGGCTTGAATGACTCTGAAATTCGTATCGTTTATCACTTGGATATGCGCTATCACGGGCAGGGCCATGAAATATCCGTGACATTGCCGGCTAGCGCCTCTTTGGACGCAGCTTTTTGCCAATTACAGAGCTTGTTTGAGCAGCGCTACGCATCTTTATTCGCGTTTACGACCTTGCCGTCACCCTTGGTCATTACCAACTGGAAGGTCGAGGCATTTGGACCCACGCCTGGACTACGCGCCGGTTACCAATTGAATTTGGCCGAGGCTGTTTCTACGCCGGTCGAACGCCGCAGCCGTAAGGCGTGGTTCGGCAATACCCATGGTTGGTGCGATGCGCTCATCTACGATCGTTACAGTCTCTCGAGCGGCAGCGCTGTAAGCGGACCTGCGTTCATCGAGGAACGTGAATCAACCGTTGTAATGGGGCCGGGCGAACATGTGCGCGTCGATGACTTTGGCAATCTCATCGCCGAATTGCACTCGAGTGCGCCAGCGTGAGTTTTATTGCTCTAGCTGCTAGCTGCGCTCTCGGTGCACGATGCACTGCACAACAGCGCTTGAGTCAGACGCCGTGCTAATCGCTCAAATCACGGACACTCACATTCGGGCTGAAGGCAAACTTTGCTACGGTAAGCTCGATACCTTCACCTATCTTGAGCGTTGTGTTGCGCATATAAATGCGCTGAGCCCGCGGCCAGACGCTGTGCTCGTTACCGGTGACATTACCGACTTCGCCTGTAGGGCCGCTTATGAGCGCGCGGCGGCGGCGTTTGCACAGCTGGTCATGCCGTTTTATCTAGTTCCAGGTAACCACGATGATCCGGCCCTCATTCGTGCTGTGTTCAACGATCACGAATATCTGCCAGATGCCGGCTTTGTTCAATATGCGATAGATACATATGCGATTCGCTTGATTGGCCTCGATACACAAGTTATTGGCGAGTCGGGCGGCCTTTTGTGTGCGCAGCGGCTCGCGTGGCTTACGGCACAGTTGCTGGCGGCCCCGAACAAACCGACGCTGCTATTCATGCACCATCCGCCGTTTGAAACCGGCATCGGGCATATGGATGTACAAAATTGTGCGAACGCTGCGGCGCTGGGACATTTGGTGCAGCAAAACCAGCAGATCAAATATATTTTGTGCGGCCACGTGCACCGGCAAATTGAGACCGCATGGTGCGGCACTGTGGTTGCAGTTGGGCCGAGTCCAGCGCATGCAGTTGCACTGGATATTGAAGTCGGTGCCGAGCCGTCGTTTGTGCTTGAACCACCGTGTATCAAACTATTGCATTGGAACGGCGCACAATTGATTGGTCACTTGAGCTTCATCGGTGAGTTTGCTGGTCCGTATCCGTTTTATGATGCGGCTGGCAAGTTAATTGATTGAAGTTGGGCGTGTACTAGCTAGTGTCAATTACTAAACGCTAGCAGCGCTTTAGCTCGCACGCCTGCCAAGCGGGTAGTTTTACAAGGTCAAATTAAAGTCCGCGATCAAAGCCCCTGGTATTCGCGCGCTGGCCGTTGACCTTGATTCGTAGGTGTCTGCGCTGAAGATAGTGTCTCGTTCCTGGGTCAAGCCAATGAGCTTGGAGCCGAGCATGCGATACAAGCTTTCGTCGAATCGCATTACCTTCACAGGTGCCACGATCTCGCCGTTTTCAACCCAAAAGGTAGCAAAGCGAGTCATGCCGGTCATGCGGCAGGCAGGGCGGTCTGAGTAGTTGAGATACCACAAATTACTGATGTACAAGCCGGTCCCAAGTTCTGACAAGATGTTGCTGTTGGCAAGCTTGCCAGGTGCCATTTCGATCGATTGCGGCGATTCTGAAGCATTGGCGCCATTGCTTGCGAGGCCAAATTCTTGGGCCGAACGCGGCGAAATGAGCGCATCTTGATAGTGGCCGTTTTGAATTAGATTGACTTGCGCATGTTTGATGAATCCAGAATCCTGGAAGCTCGGGGAGAATCCATCTTGAGTGTTTTCAACAATGTTTATGCTTGCGTCCAGCGTTGCGTCATTATCGAGCATGCGCTGTAAAGAAGATTGTTTTGCCTTTTGCGATTTGAGCCCAAAACCGTCCCAGCTAAGCATGTCGACTACTTCGACCAGCGCACTAGGCGCTAGGTACGCTCGATAGAGGCCCGGTGGCAGAGTAATTTCCGGGCGCTGCATTACAGGTATGAGGCCGCTTGCCTGAGCACACTTTTGTGCAAACGAATCCGCATCCCATTGCGTACCTGCATAGCCACATTTTATCGCGCGGTCCGCACCGAGATGAATAGACCAGTCGAAATTGAAACTGGCACTGCTGAACCAATTACGCTGCCCTAGACTATTCGCAAAGCCGCGCGCGCAGATGCCAGCCGCGTAGATGCCGACTAAGTCGAGCTCGCTACACTGAGCCATTACCTCAGTGATGACCGCAGCCGTATCAGGCAATTGATTAACACCGTCGGTGATCGAGTCTGCGCGCACTGCGTTGAAGTTCAGGTAAGGGTCTGGCGGAATTAATTTGAGCGTTTCACGTAGTGTTCGCAGCAATGTGCTAGCGCGTTGGTAGTCGGACTCCAAAATGTCGCCGAGAGCTATGCTGCCAGAGGTCTGACGTGCGCCATCGATAAGCGTCAGTTGTAATGACTGCTGTTCGACACTGCCCACTTGGCGAATTGCGCAGTGGTTGAGGCGTACGAAGTCAGATTGTTCCGCGCCCAGGTTTGCTAATAGAATCTCTGCCCCTGTGACTTGAGCAGACAGTCGATCAGCGATGGTGAAAAAATTCTCCTTAAGTTTTTGCATTTGCCTATTCTCCGCCGAAGACGTCTACAGATGAGAATACGCAAGCGGGTGCCGCATGGCCGACACGCACGCACTGATTGGGCTCGCCTTTACCGCAATAGGGTGTGCCTAAAGCAAGCAGTGTTTCGGCGCTGCCGACGCCTGTGAGATTGCGCCAAAATGTTGCAGAAACACCACGGTAGTTGGGCTTCTTTACGACCTCAGTGAGTTCTCCATTTTTGATCAGTTGCCCGCGTTCGCAGCCGAACTGAAATTTGTTGCGTGAATCGTCAATTGACCAACTGACATTCGCCTGCATGTAAATGCCGTGCTCTATCGATGCGACAAGCTCCGCAAAGGGACTCGTGCCCGCCTCTAGATTGAGATTGGCCATGCGGTCTATAGGCGGGCGATTCCAGCTGCAGGCGCGTGAGTTGGCAACACCGTCGATGGCACTGCGCGTTTGCGATGTGCGCCCACCTAAGCCGCGTTCGAGTAGTCCGTCTCGAATAAGGAATTGTTTTGTTGCTGGGGTACCTTCATCGTCAAACGCGTAGCTGGCAAATTCCTGACTCATGCTCGGATCGTATGAAACATTCAGTAATTCTGAACCGTACTGATAGCGGCCAAACATCTCTTGGGTGACGAAGCTGGTGCCAGCGTAGTTACGCTCGTCACCGAGGATTCGGTCGAGCTCCAGCGGATGGCCAATGGACTCATGAATTTGCAAGATCATTTGATCAGGCGCGAGCAATAAATCGACTTTGCCGGTCGGGCAGTTGCGTGCGTGCAGCAGTTCTACCGCTTCGTGGCCGATGTTTTCCGCGCAATCATAAAAGCCCACATCATCGAGAACTTCGAGCCCACCTTGGCGACAAAATCCATTACCACCAAGGCTGCGAGATTGGGTGTCGTAACCATCGTTTGCAGTTGCGGATATGTGCGGAACCAAATATTGGAACTGTTGTGAAATATGTGTGCCGAGCGTGTCTATCAGCAATGACTCGCATTGCGAGTGCCACAGCCCGGTGCTTGAATCGACAATCTCGTCGCTCACACGTTGTTTGGCGTTGAGCTCAGTTAACAGATCCAACTTATCTGCCAAGGACATTTGCGCCCAGGCCCGCTCAACGCGCGAACTAAATGTACCGGTTACCGGCTCGGGCGCTGGCACAATCGTGCTTGCTTGACCAAAGGTACGGCTCAACGCTGCCCATCGCTCGGCCTCTTGCACCGCGTTGCGCAAGCCAGAGGTACTTAGATCCGAGGTGGCTGCGTAGCCACAACCGCCAGCGTGCGTTACCGTGAGCATCGCACCGATGCTGGAGCTATGGTGCACCGGTTGCACCACACCGTGGCGCACGCGCAGAGCCATATCGCGCTCGTCAACGAAGCGCAATGAGCAATAGTCGAGGGCTGGCGCGATCTGCGCAAAGCGTTGTTCCAGGGATTGCGGCATATCGTTACGGCGGCTTTTTTAGTGGTCAGCGTACGCTGTCCGACCATCGCTGAGGCATTACAGTTCCGGTGCGGCGTATTGACGTAGCGTACGCGAGCTTGTGTAGTGTTCTTTTTTAGTGCTTAGGTGTGGCCATCTGGCCAGTAGAGATTGTGTGCGCGAGGCCGGCCTTGCCCGTGGCTGCGCTAGCGCATACACGCTTATCGATTAGCTTGACTCAGAGGTGCGATATGGACGCAGTCAGCGTGGGCATCATGTGGGATCGCTTGGTCTCTGTCTCGGATGAAATAGTCTCGACCTTGGTGCGAACCTCGTTCTCAACAATTGTGTCAGAAAGCTACGATTTGACCGTTGCGGTGTTGGATGCGCGTGGCGAGCTGATGGCTCAAGGAACCTACAGCGTGCCGGTATTTATGGGCACGGCACCGGCTACGCTGGCTGCAATGCTGGAGCGATTCCCGGCATCTACTTTAAGTGACGGTGACGTCATCATCACCAATGACCCGTGGTTCGGAACCGGCCACATCTACGATATTAATGTCATGCGTCCGGTGTTTAAGGATGGCAGTATCGTCGCGTACGTTATCAGTATCACGCATCTTCCGGACGTTGGCGGCTTAGGTTTTGGCGCCGCCGCGGAGGAGGTCTACCACGAAGGACTGCGCTTACCCATTTGCAAGCTCTACGACGCGGGCGTGCTTAACGAGTTCATGATCGAACTGGTGCGCACCAATGTGCGCGCGCCCGATGAAGTGGTCGGTGATCTGATGGCAAACGTGACCGCCACAGCTGTGGGCGAGCGAATGTTGGCCGAATTCCTGGATGAGTACGCGATCGCTGACTTCCAAGAGTTGTCTGCGGAAATTCGCTCACGCTCGGAATCGGCAATGCGTGCACGCATACAGCAGATGCGCCCAGGCGTTTACAACAACACCGTGCGATTCGAAGGTACTGACGGACCGATCGCACTAGTGCTTGCTATTGAGGTCAAGTCTGATGGCACCATTCATGCCGATTTTGCTGGCACCGGTGGGACCGTGGCGCGCGGCATCAATGTGCCATTTTGCTACGCGCGCGCGATGGTCTTGTATACGGTCAAATGTTTAACCGTGCCAGAGTTGCCTAATAACGGAGGCATGACGCAGCTGGTCACGGTCACGGCGCCTGAAGGTTGTTTGCTCAATGCGCGTCCACCTGCGGCCACTGGCGCTCGACATATGGTTGGGCACTATGTGACGCCGCTGGTGTTTGGAGCGCTCGCAGAAGCCGCACCGGACCAAGTCATGGCGGATTGCGGCATGATGAATTTGCTTACCGTGCAAGGCACGCATCGTGACGGTCGTGCCATTTCTACCTTGTATTTTGCGGCCGGTGGCTTTGGCGCACTCAGCGGGCATGACGGTCCGGATGTATTGCCGGGGCCGTCGAACATGGCGGTTGTGCCAGTCGAGGTGTGGGAGACGCTGACCAGCACAACTATCGAGTCCAAGCGACTGCTGCCTGATTCTGGCGGTGCGGGTGCCGCGCGCGGCGGGCTAGGGCAGGAGATTGTGATTCGCAACGATACTACGCATCCGCTGACGGTCTTGTGCATGGCGAATCGCACTGAGTTTCAGCCCTTGGGCTTGGCTGGCGGTAAGCCGGGGCGCTTGCGCGAGCAGCTTTTGAACGGCGTGCGTATCGACCCGCAGGGACGCCACCTGCTGGCTCCAGGTGATCGCATAACAATGCTCGAAGCGGGCGGTGGTGGCTATGGCGATCCGAGCCTGCGCGCGCCAGAACTGATCGCACGTGACCTCGAGCTTGGCTTCGTAACGCCGGGAGCAGCGGCGTCCGAGTATGGATTTACGCCGGTATCGCTTGCGAGTGCGGAACCGTAGCGCGCGTTGCTGCGAGTGCTGCAGTAGAATGGCACGGCGGCAGCTAATAGAGAGAACTATGATGGGCTTAACGGCATCCGAGCGTGAAAGATACACAAGCGACGGTTACGTAGTGCCGCAGTATTCGTTGCCGCGGGAGCAGTTGCAGAGATTGCGTAGCGCCTTAAATGAGGTCATCGCTACAAACCCGACAGTGCGTCCAGAAAAACTGGTTAGCGTGCATATTCCGGGACGCAATGCTGAGGGCACTGTGGGCCATCAGGCGTTCATGGATATTGCCAGTGACCCGCACATCCTGGACCTGGTTGAGTCAGTCATGGGGCCGGATATTGTGCTCTGGGGTTGCCAAGCGTTCTGCAAGCCCGGCGGTGATGGCTTGGAAGTGCCGTGGCATCAAGATGGTCACTATTGGCCCATTCGCCCGCTCGCCAACTGTTCTGTGTGGATCGCCTTGGACGATAGTGTTATCGAGAACGGATGTCTGCGCGTGCTGGCTGGCTCACACGCTGAGCAGCAGCTCCACGATCACTACGTGGATGACCGCCCGGATCTAACCCTGACCAACGCCATCGAGCCGCGCTATATGCAAGGTCACGTGCCAGTCGATATAGAGCTCCGTGCCGGGCAAATGTCGCTGCACGATGTGTACATGGTGCATGGCTCCAATCCCAACCATTCGGATAAGCGTCGGGCTGGATTGGCTATTCGTTACATGCCGGCTACATCAGTGTTTCGGCGTGACCTGATCGACCGAACTGACTCTAGTGGATTCCTGGTTGATTTTTCATCGCGCCCGCTGTGGTTGTTGCGTGGCGAAGACCGCACGGGGCAAAACGACTTTAGCGTAGGGCACCGTTAAACACGCGGTGCTGTGAACGTCGGTACAAGCGACGCATCGATCAGCCTTGCTGATCACTTTGATTGGAACGAGAAAAGATGAGTGGACGACTGGTGGGTAAGCGCGCTGTAGTTACAGCTGCAGCCCAAGGCATTGGCAATGCGACGGCGCGCATGTTTGCGGCCGAAGGCGCGCAAGTGCTGGCAACGGACATCAACGCGGCGCTGCTGGCCTCGCTTGATGGTGTCGCTGGCATCGAGACGCGAACGCTGGACGTAACTAAAGCCACCGAGATTGCCGCACTTGCGGCAGATATTGATGCACCCCACATCTTGTTCAACTGTGCTGGGTTTGTGCATCACGGTACGATTTTGGAATGTGATGAGCAGGCCTGGGATTTTTCCTTCAACCTGAACGTGAAAAGCATGTACTCGATGTTGCGTGCTTTCCTGCCGGGCATGCTGGCGGCGGGCGGTGGCTCAATCGTAAACATGTCGTCGGTGTCTTCCAGCCTCAAAGGCGTTCCCAACCGCTTTGTATATGGCGCGTCGAAGGCAGCGGTTATTGGTTTGACCAAGAGTGTCGCTGCGGATTTTGTCACCCAAGGCATACGCTGCAATGCGATCTGTCCGGGCACAGTGCAATCCCCCTCGCTAGATGAGCGTATCGCGGCACAAGGCGATGCGGAAGTCGCGCGGCAAGCCTTTATTGCGCGCCAACCGATGGGACGCGTTGGAAGGGCGGATGAAATTGCATCGATTGCGACCTATTTTGCCAGCGATGAGTCGGCCTTCACTACCGGTACGACCCTGGTTGTTGATGGCGGCATGACGGTCTAACACTGCGCCGAGCAATGGCCCGCATGACGTTGTGGATTTCTAAATTACATACTTCAGGAGAAAAGCATGAAACTGTTGCGCTATGGTGCGCCGGGACAAGAGCAACCGGGAATTTTGGACGCTGATGGTAAAATCCGCTCGCTCGCGGGTGTTGTTGATGATATCAATCCGGCAACGCTAGACGCTGCTGCGCTAAGCGCAATCGCCGGGCAGGATGTAAGTGCACTGCCAGTGGTTGCAGGCGATCCGCGTATCGGCCCGTGTGTCGGCCAAGTCGGCAAGTTGGTCTGCATTGGCTTGAACTATTCTGACCACGCGGCAGAAACCAATAACCCGATCCCGGCCTCACCAATTATTTTCATGAAGGCGACCAGCGCCATCGTCGGTCCGGATGACAACATCATGTTGCCGCGCGGTAGCAACAAGACCGACTGGGAAGTTGAACTCGGAATTGTGATTGGTAAACACGCCGCGTATGTGGATAAAGCGGATGCGCTTGATTATGTCGCTGGTTACTGTCTATGCAACGACGTCTCGGAGCGCGCCTTCCAGATCGAAGGCACCGGCCAATGGACCAAGGGCAAGAGTTGCGACACCTTCGGGCCGATTGGGCCTTGGATGGTGACTCGCGATGAAGTTCCTGACGCGCAAGCGCTAGGTGCGTGGCTTGAGGTCAATGGCGAGCGCATGCAAGACGGCAGTACCCGCACCATGATTTTTGATGTGCCAACACTCGTCAGCTACTGCAGTGAGCACATGAGCTTGCAGCCTGGCGACGTCATTTCCACTGGCACGCCTCCAGGCGTCGGCATGGGGATGAATCCACAGCGCTTCTTGGTACCGGGTGACGTGGTCAAACTTGGCATTGATGGCCTCGGTGTACAGACTCAGAATGTGGTGGCTTACCCCGGCTAATTCGCCAATGTAGGCGAGCCCTTGTGTGGCTCTCGATGCCCGGATGCCCGGATGCCCGGATGCCCGGATGCCCGGATGC
>Ga0055584_100002143_pt1 | contig 19501 bp, 10 predicted proteins | sample OSDHelmetaG_FD_58716 | JGI IMG/M metagenome (GOLD analysis project Ga0055584, IMG submission 58716) | Pelagic marine sediment microbial communities from the LTER site Helgoland, North Sea, for post-phytoplankton bloom and carbon turnover... | ecosystem: Environmental > Aquatic > Marine >... | reverse complement strand
GCGGACTCCGATCCCGACCCCTGCGTCCGGGTCTTCGAGGGCGCGGGCACCGGCGCGTGCGACCGCGGCGCCATCGGCATCGAGATCAGCAGCAGCAACCTCGCCGTCGACGACTCCCAGATCATCTGCGTCGGCATGGAGTCCGACAACGGCGGCACCGGGATCCTGGCGCAGTCGGGCTCGACGCTGGAGGTCCACGACACCGTCATCAACGGCATGGGCAGCTTTGGCATCCGCACCATCGGCAGCGGGGTGACGGCGACGGGCCTCGACATCTCGGCCATCAGTCGGCCGGCGTCGGCGGTCAACGGCGAAGCCGACGGCTCGGGCATCTACGTCGAGAACTCGACGGACCCCGTGGTCATCGAGGACAGCGTCTTCAACAACGGTTCGGCCATGGCCATCTGGACCGAGTCGCCGCGCATCACGATGACGAACACGACCCTGACGGCGTTCGCCTACGGCGTGTACCTGCCCGGCGACAACGCCTCGGCCAACGGCCGGCAGGTGACCATCGCGGGTTCGGACTTCACCGGCATCTTCAACGAAGGCGTGCTCGCCGCCGCCAACGTGGCCATCTCGGCGTCGACGTTCGCGGGCAGCGCCCAGGGCGGCATCCGGGCCGTCGGGTCGGCGACCACCCACGAGGTGTCGGGCAACACGTTCACCGACCTGACCGTGCGCGCCGCCGGCTTCTACGGCAGCAACGCCGACGGCAACGTCACCCTCCTGACGTTCACGGGCAACACGATCACGAACGTGACCGCCGGCAACGGCCTGGACGTCCAGCTGGTCGACGAAGCCATCGTCACCGACAACATCATCGACGCCATCGACCACGCCTACAACGCGACTTCGGACCCCCCGGGCGCCTTGAACACGGGCTTCGGCATCGACTGCTTCTTCGTCGACGACTGCCAGCTGCAAGGCAACGAGGTCAGCAACGCCGAGTTCGGCAACTACGTGATCGTGCAGGCCAACTTCACGTCGGTAGACGACACCAGCACCGGCGGCCTGGGCCGCGGCTTCCACGTCGAGCGCAGCCAGGGCACGTTCACGAACCTGACCGCGACGGACACCTTCGGGTACGGCGTGCTGGCCGTGGACTCCACCATCATCGGCACCGGCGGCACCTTCACCGGCGCCCGACGTGGCCCCTCCATCCAGGACATCGACGGCAACGCCGACCCGCTCCCCGAAGAGACGCTCTACCTGACCGGCGGCAAGGCGCTGTGGTCGAGCTCGCAGGGGTCGCCGGCGTTCCTGGGCTGGAGCGGCGGCTACTTCGAAGACAACATCGACGGCGCCGTCAGCGGCTTCACCTCGCAGATGGAGATCGTCGACAACGTCTTCGTCAACAACGGGGAGCCCGACGAGGTGATGCTCGACCCCGAGACCACGATCACCTACTCGCCCGACTCGGTCGTATTCATCAGCGGCAACGACCCGTCGGCCCTGACCGGGCCCATCGTCAGCGGCAACGTGTTCGACGGCAACACGGCGAGCTGGGGGCTCTACTTCAGCGACACGGGCCCCGCGACCATCGAGGACAACGACATCTGCGTCGGCACCAACGCCGGGATGTACGTGCGCGAGGCGGCCGGCGCGACGATTCGCGACAACCGCTTCGGCGTCGACGTCGACGGCACGATGACCTCCTGCGACACGCTCGACTGGACCCGCGGCATCTACCTGACCGGCGGCGGACTCGACACCGCCGGGGGCGACGCCGTGCTGGTGCAGGACAACCTGATCGCGCCGCCGCAGATCGACTACGGCATCTACGTGTCCGGGCCGGTGGGCGTGGAGCTCACGGGCAACACGATGTCCGGGGCGACGACGGCGGGTGTGTACGCGTCGATGTCGTTGCCGTCGGAGTTCACGAACGACGGAGACCTGGACGGCCAGGCCGAGCACAGCGGCGACTGCAACGACGCCGACGCCACGGTGAACAGCGCGGCGTTGGAGATCCCGAACAACGGCATCGACGACGACTGCGACGGCGTGACCGACGACGGCATCGGCATCCTCGACACCGACGGCGACGGCGCGACCATCGAGGACGGCGACTGCGACGACAACGACCCGCTCCGCTTCCCCGGCGCCGAGGAGATCGTGGGCGACGGCGTCGACAACGACTGCAACGGCATCGCCGACTTCGACGGCGTGGTGCCCCGCCCCGAGCTGGTGTTCGACGGCAACAGCATCACCGGCAGCGCCGACGGCGTCTGGCTGAGCGGCGCGTCGGCCGAGTTCGTCGAGCCCGAGCCGGGCGACGACGGCAACGAGGTGTTGAACAGCACGTCGGAGGCCTTCGTGCTCAACCAGTACTTCTGGTCGCAGCCGGAGATGACGATCCCGTCCTCGCTGACGCTGGGCGCCGGGACGACGGTCGACGGCGCGGGCAGCCACTGCATCATGGCGTCCACGGGCCCCCACGACATCACGCTGGACGGCGCGACGCTCTCGGGCTGCAGCGCCAACGGCCTCGACATCACCGGCCTCACCGTCGCCACCCTGACGGACGTGGACATCGCGGCCACCGACATCGGCGTGCGCATGAACAACGGCTCGGTCACGGCCGACGGCCTGACGCTGACCGGTGGGAACGTGGGCGTGCGGGTCCAGGGCGGTGGCTTCACGGGCGTGGGGGTCGACGTCGTCGGGGCCCTGCTGTCGGCGGAGCTGTACGACAACCCGATCACCGAGTCGGCCCTGTCGGTGGCCGGCGGAGCCTGGACCGGCGGCAACATCGGGTTGTCGGTGACCGGCGGCGACGCGAACGTCAGCGGCGTGGCCATGGAAGGCCCAGCCACCGTGAGCGGCGGCGAGCTGCTCTGGACCGACGGCACCATCACGCTGGCCGGCACCGGGCTGACGGTGAGCGGCGGCGTAGTCACGGTGAACGGCATGGCGGTCACGGACGCCACGGACGCGGCGTTCTCGCTGTCGGGGGCGGGCGACCTGTCCCTGGAGGCAGTGTCCGCGAGCGGCGGCCTGCAGAGCTTCGTGGCCAGCGGCGGCACGGCGTCGGTGACCGGCGGGACCTTCGCCGGAGCGACCAACGAGGTGTTCGCCATCAGCGGCACCGCCGACGTGACGCTGGACGGCGTGACCGCGACCGACGGTTCGACGTCGGCGGTGGTGAGCGGCGGCTCGCTGATCGTGTTGGACGGGACGTACTCGGGTGCCACCGGCAGCGGGCTCGTGGCGACCGGCGGCACGCTGTCCGTGGATGGCGCGGTGGTCACCGGGGCCGCGGGCGCGGGCATCGACCTGTCGATCAACGCGGACGCATCGGTGTCCAACGCGGAGTTGGCCGACAACGGCACGTTCGGCCTGGTCTGCGACGGCGGGGCGGGCGATCCGCTCGCAAGCACCGTGGTCCTCGACCCCTGCACCATCGCCACCGGCGATTGGGAGCTGACCAACGGCTGCGAGCTCGACTGGTCCTGCGCTCTGCCCTGATCGAACCGCGGATCCCGGCCCTGTCGGGCCTGTGAAGCGCCCCCCGTGTCGCTGCTAGGCTCGACGAACTCGTTGAACCAGCAGGAACCAGCGGCAGGGGATTCATGGCGAGGCTCGACTACATTCTTCGGCTCATGGCCAGCGAGCAGGCAGACGCCGTTCGCATGGCCCCCGGAGCGCCCCCGGCGCTCTACTTCGGCCGCAGCGCCAAGCACCTGGATGTGCCGCCGTTCAACGGCCGGCAGATGCAGGAGTTCGTGCGCGAACTGACCACGCCCGAGGACCTGCAGATGCTGCAGAGCCAGGGGGCGGCGCACCTCCACTACGAGTACGAGGGGGCGCTGTACCAGTGCGAAGTCACCCGCGGACGGGGCGGCATGGAGGTGCTCTTCCGGCCCGTCGCGGCCGAGGGTTCGCCGCTGCCGCCGCCGTTGTCGGTGCCCGGCGTTTCGGCGCCCGTGCAGGCTCCGCCCGCTCCCCCCGCCCCGCCCGGTGGGCGCCGCGGTCGCGGTCCGAGCCTGGGTTGTAAGAGCCGCCGCGGGCGCGATGAGCGTGGGCCCGAGCCGGTGGCCAGCCACGAGCCTCCGCCGCCAGCCGCCGAGCCCGAAGTCGCGGTCGAGCGCACCAAGACGTCGCGCCCGGCCGCCCCGCGCCCCGATGCGCCGCGATTCGAGGGCCGGCAGGGCAACCGGAACAAGGCGCCGGTCGACGGCGAGTTCCTGGACTTGAACTTCCTGGAGGCCGAGGGAGAGGCCCCGGACGACGACGAGTCGATGACCGGCGTCCCGAAGATGAACATGCGGTTCAAGGTGCCGCGGAAGAAGAAGGGCGGTGGCCTCCGCCCGGCCGCCCAGATCCACTACACCCGCGAGGAGGCCACGGTGCCCCCCATCGCGGGGGAGAAGCTCAGCAAGAAGGGTTTCCACCGGCTGCTGCAGTGGATGGTCGAGCAGGACGCGACGGACATGCACGTCACGCCCAACTTCCCGCCGACCCTCCGCGTCGATGGGGTCTTCCAGCCGTCCCAGGGCCACGACCTGTCGCCCGAGGACATCGAGAAGACCATCGTCGCCATCCTCGATCCGTGGGAGCGCAAGGAGCTGGACGACCACAACTCGGTCGACCTGTCGTACGACGTCGAGGGCATCGGCCGGTTCCGAATCAACATCTTCCGGCAGTACTACGGAGTCGCCGCCGCGGTCCGGTACATCCGCGGCTCGCTGACCTCGCTGGAGAACCTGAACCTGCCGCCGGAGCTCGCCGAATTGGGCGAGATGCACACCGGGCTGGTGCTCTACACGGGCCCGACGGGTTCGGGGAAGTCGACGACCATGTCGGCGATCCTCGAGCAGATGAACCAGAACAAGCAGCTGCACGTCATCACGCTCGAGGCACCGATCGAGTACCTCTTCGAGTCGAAGCAGTGCTTGTTCCAGCAGCGCGAGGTGGGGCAGCACACCGCCAGCTTCGGCCGCGGGCTCAAGGACGCCCTGCGAGAGAACCCCGACGTCATCATGGTCGGCGAGCTCCGCGACCTCGAGACGGTCAAGATGGCCATCAACGCATCGGAGACCGGCCACTTGATCATGGCGACGATGCACGCCAACTCGACGGGCAATGCCATCTCGCGGCTCGTCGACGTCTTCCCCGACTCCGAGAAGACCGGCGCGCGCGCGATGATCTCCGAGGTCCTCAAGGCGGTCGTGAACCTGCGCCTGCTGCCCCACGCATCGGGTCGCGGCCTCGTGCCTGCGGTCGAGCTGCTGCGGACCAACCCGGCCATCAACCGGGTCATCCGCGAAGGCAAGATGCACCAGGTCCGGCAGGTGCTCTCGACGGCGCTGGCCGACGGCATGTGGACGTTCGAGCGGAACCTCGCCGAGCAGGTTCGCGCCGAGCTGATCAGCAAGGAAGTCGGCGAGGACCACTCCGAGGACAAGCGCCTCTTCCACACGTACCTGGAGTCCGAGGCCGCGGCCCGCGCCTACCAGGAGCGGCTGGCCCTGGCCCTGGCGAAGCAGGAGGCCCGAGCCAAGCGCGAGGCCGAGAAGGTCGCCCGGCAGGCGGCGGCGCGCGGGGGCGGGGGGCTGGACCCGATCTAGGGCGCCGGGGAGCCGTCGGGGGCAGGTCGCCGGTCGATCACGTGGGACCAACCCTCGGGGCCGCGCTGGACCAGGACCGAGCGCAGCGCGCCATCGGGGCGCGCCGGGATCGCGGCGGGCAGCGCATCCAGGGATGAGGCGCGGAAGCGCACGCCCCGCACCTCGGCGTCGCCATGGCGGATCCACGGCCACTGCAGGGGCGGGCCCTCGAAGTCGGCCTGCGCGAGCTCGACGAGGGCGGACTGGGCTCGCAAGGCCTGCAGCGTTGGCTCGTCGCCGCTCGAGGGCGCCCCAAAGAACTGCGGGTCGCCCAGCGTCAGAGGGCCTTCGCCGGGCACGACGTCCAGGACGACGGCGCCGCTCAGCTGCTCTCCGTCGTCGCCGCGGACGCGAAAGGGGCCGATGGCGAGCGGGCCCGGCGCGGTGGGGGAGAACCCGAAGTGCCAGGTGCGCTGCCGGAACTCGCGGCCGCCTTCGGACCCCGTGGAGAACGTCTCGCGGCGGGCCTGGGGTCGCAGGGGCAAGGGGGGGCTCAGGAGCGACAGCTCGGGCGGGGAGCGGTCGCCCATGAGCGGCCGGTTCAGGGCGATCCAGCTGACGGTGACGGTGGCGGACTCGCCGACGGCGACGCGGGCCGGCTGGACCTGGACCAGGGCGTCGGCCTCTTCGCTGGGGAGGAGGCCCGTGTTGCGGTAGATGGCGAACCGCTGGTCGTCGTGCAGGGGCGCGAGGTCCGGGTCCGCCAGGACCTCTTCCTGGGTCACCTGGCCGGCCGCGAGAGCAGCCTGGAGCCAGCGGATGGCGACGTCGGCTTCGCCGAGGGCCGCGTGGTGGCAGGCGAGGTTGTAGGCGGCCTGCCAGAGCTGGGGGTCGGCGCCCAGCGCGAGGCGGCCTTGAACCGTGGCTTCGCGGTGGCGGCCCTGGGCGGCCAGGGAGCGGGCCAGCTGGGCGCGCAGCCAGGCGTCGTCGGGGTGGTCGGCGATGGCGCGGCGGAGGGTCTGCTCGGCGGTGGGCAGGGTCTCGTCGGGGACGTCGGGGGGCGGCGATGGTCGGCAGCCGATGAGGAGCGCGAGGAGCGCGGGCAGGGCGAGCCCGATGATCGCGCGCATGCGCTTCGAGGCGGCGCCGTCGCGGCGGTAGGACTCGTAGCGGGGGTCGGTCCAGGAGCAGCCGCCGACGTCCTCGATGGACGCGTCGGGCACGCCCGCGCGGCGAAGCAGGGCCCGGTTGGCGAGGCGCAGGTCCACGTGGGGGCGACCGCGGGGGCCCATGGTCAGGCCGAAGTCGCAGTCGGCGAGGCCGGCGCCTCGGAGGCCATCGACGACTTCGTCCCCGACTTCGTAGGCGGCGCCCGAGATGCAGGGCCCGATCGCCGCGCGGGTGCGCTCGGGGTCGACCCCAAGCCGCTGGCCGACCCGCATCGCTTCGCCGGCGATGTCCTGGGCGGTTCCCCGCCAGCCCGCGTGCACGGCCGCCACGGCGCCGGCCTCGGGGTCCCAGAGCAGCAGCGGGGTGCAGTCCGCGACGCGGATGGCGACGAGCTGGCCGGGGCGGTTCGTCCAGAGCCCGTCGCCGTCGGCCGGCGGGGCGTCGCCGGCGACGTGCACCGTGCGGCCGTGGACCTGCGTTGCGCACTCGACGGCCGCGGGCCCGGGGGCGTCGGGCCGCGTGAACCCGCAGAACGACAGGCGCTCATCGGCCCAGCAGGGGCGTTCGGGATCGGGCTCCGCCATGCCCCACAGGGTAACGAAAGACCCGCGACCGCGGACGGGCTCTCCGCTTGAGTGCGTTTGGCGGAAAAACGCCGTGGCAACGCGCACATGCGCGTGCTGATGCGTTGACTTGTAGATCCCGCCTGATTAACGTCCCGCCCGATCCACAGTTGGGCCCCTGGCCTGTTGTTAAGGCCCGGTGGATCAAGGGTTGGCGGCTGCCGAGGCAGCACCTCCCCGGTTGGACCTGGCTCGATTTGTCGTGGTGGCGAATCAGCCGAACTTGTGTAGGAGACCCCGGATGCTCAAGAAGCTGCTCTTCCTGTCCGCGATCGTGCCCGTCGGCATGTTCTCGCAGGCCTGTACCTCGCCTGGTGACGACGACGACTCGACCGCCGAGCCGGACGTTGTCATCGTTGAAGCCAACCCCGAGCCCGGGGAAGACAACTTCTTCTTCCAGAGCCCGCTCTGGGTCGAGTTCGACCGCGCGCCCGACAGCGCCACCATCTCGCTCTCTGGCCCCGACGGCGACGTCGCCGGCACGCAGGAAGAGGACAACAACGGCCGCGTCGCTCGCTTCACGCCGAGCGCCGACCTGACGCCCTCGACCGACTACACGATGACCGTCTCCTGGGCCCCCGCGGCGCAGGACCTGAACGTGTCGTTCACGACCGGCCCCTACGGCAACACGGTCGGCACCGAAGACGACCTCATCGGCGCGACGTACAACATCGACCTGGCCAACGCCAACTTCGTCGAGCCTCCGGGCGTCGGTCCGATCCTGCAGTCGCAGATCGGCGACATCGCGATCATCTTCAGCCCCCTCCCCACCTCGGACTTCGCTGCGGGTGAGATGCACATCGTCGGCGCCATCGGCGAAGACGTGGGCGGCACCATCACGCAAGACACGTGCAACGAGTCCCTCGCGTTCACCTACGGTCCCGACAACGTTCTGGGCGGCGGCGACGACGTCCCGGCCGGCTGGGACAACCCGGTCCTCGAGCTCGGTCCCACCGACCTCGTCATCTCGGTTCAGGGCATCAACGCCACGATCCAGGACCTGGTCATCATCGGCACCTTCCACCCCGACCTCGTGGACATGCGCGGCGGCACGTTCGCCGGCAAGGTGGACACCCGTCCCCTGGCCCCCGAGCTCGACCCCGAGGGTGGCGAGGGCGCCATCTGCGACCTGGTCGAGGAGACCATCGGTGTCAGCTGCGAAGAGTGCGGCGGCACGGTCCCCGGCCCGTTCTGCCTGTCGGTCCTGGCCGACAACATCGTCGCCGAAGAGGTCCCCGGCCTCACGGTTGCCGAGCGCGGCTGCGCCGACATCCTGGGCGACGCTGATTGCGCGGACAACCACGCGGACTACGACGAGGACGGCGACGGCGCCTACGAGCTCTGCCCCGAGTTCGTTCAGTAGCCCGACCCGGCTTCGGCCGAGTTGATTCGAGGGGCGTCGGACTTCGGTCCGGCGCCCTTCGTGCTTGGGGGGTGTTCGAGCGGAGGGGACGGTGCCGCGGGGGGGCTGCGGGGCTGCGGCGACTACACCCAGTCGGGGTCGCGGAGCTCGGGGGTCAAGGCGTCGGTGCGGCCGAAGGATGGAGCGTCGGGGCGGTCCCAGGGGCCTTCGGCGTCGACGTCCAGGTCGGCGTAGCCGCGCAGCGTCGCGATGGCCTCGGTCATCAGCGCGTGGGGCGGCGTCTGGAACTTCATGTAGGCGTCGGTGCGGGGGTGGATGAACCCCAGCGTGGCGGCGTGCAGCATCTGCCCGCGGATGGGCGAGAGCACCTTGCCGAGGGACGGCGGGATGGCCAGCCACCGCTTCTGCAGGCCGCCGTAGGTCGGGTCGCCGACCAGGGGGTGCCCCATCTCGCTGAGGTGGACGCGGATCTGGTGGGTCCGGCCGGTGTCCAGGGCGCACTGCACCATCGAGACGGGGCCGTACTCCTCGACCACCTGGTAGTGCGTGACGGCGACCTTGCCGCCGTCGGGCACGCTGGCCATGCGCTTGCGGTCCCGGGGGTCCCGGTTGATGCGGGTGGTGATGGTGCCTTCGTCGGGGGCCGGGGAGCCGCCCCACACCAGCGCGACGTAGAGGCGCTCGGTGCTGTGGTCCCGGAACTGGTCGGACAGATGCCGGTGCGCGACGTCGTTCTTGGCGACCAGCAGCAGCCCCGTCGTGTCCTTGTCGATGCGGTGCACGATGCCCGGTCGCTCGACGCCGTTGATGCCCGAGAGGTTGGTGCAGTGGTGCAGGAGCGCGTGGACGAGGGTCCCGCTGCGGTCGTTGCTGTTGGGGTGCACGACCATGCCGGCGGGCTTGTTGACGACGAGCAGGTCCTCGTCCTCGTAGGCGAACTCCAGGGGGATGTCCTCGGGGACGAGGTCCATCGTGACCGGCGGGGGGACCACCAGCTCGACCTGATCGTCGGTGCGCACGCGCTGCGACCGGCGGCAGATCTCGCCGTCGATGGTCGCGTGGCCTTCGTCGATGAGCTTCTGGACGTAGCTGCGGGAGAGGTCCGGCATGCGCTTGGCGAGGAACTGATCCAGGCGCAGGCCGTCGGCCCGTGGGTGCACATCCCAGTCGTACTTCTCGCCGTCCACGCGGCGAGGGTACCCCGCAGATCGCTCAGCGGCTCCGGTGGTTGGCCAGGTAGCGCTCGGGGGTCTGGGGCACCGGGAGCCGCAGGAGTCGGCACATCTGGCTGAGGTAGCCCTTGAGGTAGACGCGGGCGGGCATCTCCTCGAGGTCGTCGGCTTCGATGGCGCGGAGCCACGACAGGCCGATCTTCGTGCGGTTGGCGATGTCCTCGAGGCCGATGCCGAGCTGCCGCCGGACCTGCTTGAGGTACTCGCCGTTGACCCCGCCGCAGTCCATCTGGATGGCCTCGAGCTCATCGAAGGGCAGGGGCTGGACGTCGAGGGCGCCGACGGCGCGGGTGCGGACGGTCTCGCGGACCCAGCGCCGGGAGCGGTGCTCGGGCTCATGCTGAACCGCGGCCACGCTGGCGAGGGTCGTGCTGCTGCCGTACTCGGGGCCGACGCGGGCGCCGGGGAGCGGGCGGAGCGACGGGTCCGACGGCGGCGCGGGCTGGAACGTGGCGGCGGGGCGGTAGGCCGGCGCGGGGGGGGCGGCCGGGGGAGCCGGGCGGGGGGCCTGGCGCGGGGCCGCCGGGGCGGCGTGCCGCGTGGTCGCAGGCCGGGCCGACGGCATCGGGGCCGGGCGGAACGTGGGCGGGGCGAACGGGTTGCCCGCCGGCGGCGCGGGGCGCGGAGCCGGGCGGGGCGCCGCGGGCTGGCGCACGGCGGGCACGGGGCGCGGCGTCGCGGCGACCCGGGGCGGCGGTGCGGGCGTCGCAGCGCGGACCGGCTGCCGGGCGGGCGGGGCCGGCGGAGCGGTGCGGGCGGCGGGGGGCTCGACCGGGGCGCTCGGGGTGAGCGCAGCGGGCTGGGAGACGGCTTCACCGGGACCCAGGTCCCAGCCGGCCAGCGGCTTCAGCAAGCCGACAGCGGGGCCGGCGGCCTTCGTGGGGCTCAGGCTCGGGGGACGCCAACCCGAGGCGACCGTGGCGGCCGACGCGGCGGGCAGGCCCTCGCCCCAGTCGCCGGCCGGGAGGGTCGGCGCGAGGGGAGTCGGGGGAGCCGCCGTCAGCGACGGGGCCGGCGTGTTGTGGGGGAGCGACTCCACCAGCGCGCGGGGCTCGGGCACGAGGGACGCCAAGCCCGGCGAGACGTCGTCGAACTCGGTCTCGTCGATCTCCTCGAGCTCCTCGAGCAGCATCTCCACCTTCGCCTCGGCGGCGCGCGGGCGGGGGGGCGCCGGGGGCGGGGGCGTCGGGACGCCGAGCAGCGCTTCGACGGGGTCGTGCTCGCCGGGCTCGTCGCGCAGCGAGGCAACGGCCTGCTCCAGCAGGGACGACGCGCGTCCGCCCAGCCGCCGGCCGGGGGCGGGCTCCAACGGAGGGGCCACGTCTTCGAACAGCGACGCGGCACCTCGACCCAGTCGGCTGCCGGAGGTGGCCTTGCGGGCCGGCTTCGTCGGGGTCTCGGCGGCGGGGCGGGTGGGGGGCACGGGGCCCGTGATCACCGGGCGCGACGCGACGGGTGCCGGGGGCGGCGTCGGGGCGGCGACCGGGGCGTGGACTCGGGGAGCCGGGGCAGCGACCGGGGTCTGCGTGCGCGGCGCCGATGCAGCGACCGGAGCGTGGACTCGTGGGGCCGGGTCGGCCATCGCCGGGGCCGGAGGGGCCACTGGCGGGGCCACGGGCGCGGCGGCGTCGTCCAGGGCGGTGTCGTCGAGGCTGCTGTCCGCGAGCGCGGGCAGGTCGCTGCGGGTCGTGGGGCCGCCGACCGCGGGCACGGCGATCAGCGTGCTGGGCCGGGGGGCCAGGGGGGCGCGCTGCCGCGTCGAGCCCGTGGTCGAGAGCTCCTCGGGGTCCAGGCTCGGGGTCGGCGGCTCCAGCAGCGCGGGGGCCACCTTCGGGGCAGTGCTCGTAAGTCGCAGGGCTTGCTCGCCGGGCTTCGGCCCCCGGCGCCGCACCTCGACGGGCTCGCTGCGGACCTCGCCGCGGGGACCCGGAGGCGTCGGCGGCGTCGGCTGCGCGGCAGGAGTCGGCGCGGGGCGGCCGGCCATCTGACGGGCCAGCTCCTCGATGGCCGAGGGGCCGTCGAGCTGGTGGACCTGCTCAAAGAAGGCATCGGGGTCCCGGGGGATGGCCATGCCGGCCCGTCCGGACCGGTGGTACTTGCTGTACCGGGCGGAGCTCTCCGGACTGCTCAGCAGCCGGAACGCCTCGTCGATCTTGGAGGCGATCGCCTCGGTCTCCTCGGCGGAGTAGAGGCTGTGAACGGCCATCGAGTCGCTGCGGTAGCTCCGCCGCACGACGCGATACGCCCGCTTCACCTCCTCGTTGGTGGCCTCGGGCGAGACCTTCAAGATCTCGTAGTAGGACTCACGGACGAACTTCATCTCGACCTTCCGCTCCCGGCCTGCACGCCGGGGTTCCGCTGCTGCTTTCGAAGACCGGCTCGTGGTCTCCGCCCGTTGGGCCTGGGCCCCGCGGGAGTTCCGCTCTGCTCTGCGCTGCGGGCCGTAGCCCGCGGTACTGCTTCAACCGCCTCCGCTTGCCGCCATCGTCTGCGCCGCCTCCTGCAACGACCACTGCCAGTTCCCCGGCGGTGGCACATCGACGGCCGCTTCCATGCGCTCGAGGAAGTCGTCGACCTCGAGTCCCAGTAGATCCGTGCTGTGTCCGGGCAACGCCGGCGTCGTGCGCCGGGCCCGGATCCAGGCGTCGTCCTCGTGGGGGACAACCCCGCGGAAGTGCAGGTCGAGCCCCAGCCCGTCCCGCGCCGCCCGCACCAGCGAGTGCCCGACGTCCACGTCGTCTCCCCGCCGCACCCGGTTCAGCACCAGGTGCAGGGGCACCGAGGCCGCCTGGGCGGTCAGGGAGTCGACGTCGACCCCCGACAGCCGCGCCAGGGTCGGAAGCCAGCGGCCCGTGCGGCCTTCGCACGCGAGCCAGGCGTCCCGCAGGAGCTCCTTTGCCCGCTCGGCGCCGGCCGACCGGCTCAGCAGAGGCATCACCATCCGCATCGACACCCGGCACAGCAGCCGCGTGGTCGCGTCCAGGGGGCGGCGCTCGGGCACGGCGACGAGCACCGGGCGGTCCGTGTCCAACCAGAGCTCCACGGCGGCGTCGCTGCCCCCGGCGGGCAGGTCGATGAGGGCGTCGTCCACATCCAGGCAGTCGATGGCTGCGCAGAGGGAGCGCCGCTCGGAGGCGTCGGGCTCGCCCAGCAGGGGCGATGGACCGGTGACCAGCAGCAGGTCGTCGTGCTCGCGGGTCGGGCGAGCGTCGAGCGGGCCCTGCCATCGATGCAGCGCGTCGCCGCCGCCGCCGAGCAGGGAGCTGAGGACGGGGCCGCTCCAGTCCGAGTCGACGAGGCAGACGCCCCGGCCCCGGTGCAGCAGCCGCCCGCCCAGGACCGCCGTCAGCGTCGTGCGGCCGACGCCCCCCGCGGCCGACATCAGCGCCCACGTCCGCGGACCCCCGCCCTCACGCGCAAGGCGATCTCCGGGGGCGACAACGGGTGGGCGAAGAGGCTGCACGGAAGATTCCCATCCCCTTGATGGCCCGAAAGATCGCTTGCAGAAGCGATCGTGGGCCAACGGGACAAAAGAATGGAAACACGAATCCCCAGGGTGTTCAAGCACCGTTTTCGGGTTGGGTTGTTTTGCGGAAACGCCCTCGCTGCAAGGGATGGCGGCGGATCCAGACATCGAAGATCACGAACTTGTCCACAGGCCTGAACAACTGTGTGGACAACCAGTTGTGGGAAATTGTGACAAACCCGGCAGCTAGCCCGTAGGGGCCTGATCCCATCGATCGTTCAGCGATTCACAGGCTGATCGAGACCTGTGGACGATCGGCTGCTGGAAGCTGTGGATCGACGATCACGCCGGCGCACATTCCCAGGATTCCGGATCCAACCGGACGATCTGCGATCGAGAGTGGAATCCGGATCACGTCCGGATCGCCGACGATCCGGACGCGATCCGGACGCGATCCGGAGCGGGGGCGGACGTCAGGCGGACGCACTCGGGAAGCGCGGCGCGGGCGAGGCCAGGCCGAGGCCGGGCGATCCGGAAGCGCCCGGTCGGCGATCCGGACGGGGCCCTGCTCGTCAGTCCCCGTCGTCGCCGGGGAGGCGGCTGCCCGGTCGGGTGACGGCCTCGGTCGGGTCGTCCCACAGGGTGGGCTCGTCGTCCACCTCCGGGTCCGGCAGCGGCAGGCGGAGCGTGAACCGGCTGCCGTAGCCCGAGGCGCTCTCGATTTCGATCTCGCCGCCGTGCTCGCGCATGATCCGTTCGCAGATCGCGAGGCCCAGACCGGTGCCCTGGGCCTTCGTCGTGAAGAAGGGGATGAACAGCTTCCCCGCCGAGTCGGCGTCGATGCCCCGGCCTTCGTCCTCGAACACGATGGCCACCGCCCGGCGCGTCGCCAGGGACCCGCGCTTCACCCGGATGTCCGACGTCCTCGGGGCCCGAGCGCGCAGCGAGTCCACCCGCGGCCCCGCCCGGTCCTCCAGCCGCGTGTGGATCGACAGGGTGCCCCCCCGGTTCGACATCGACTCGATCCCGTTGAGCGCGATGTTCAGCACGACCTGCTTCAGCTTCTCGGCGTCCATGGGGGCCGCCGGCGCGGGCTCGTCGGCGTCGTAGGAGACGCTGACGCCGTCGGGCAGACCCTGGGCGTGGATCATCGCGAGCACGCCCCGCACGAGCAGGTCCGGCTCCATGGGCTCGACGTGCACCCGGACCGGCCGCGCGTAGTCCAGGAACTGCGAGACGACCCCGTCGAGGCGGTCCACCTCTTCGACGATGATGCCCAGGAACTCGCCGTGAGCTGGAGAGCCCGGCTGCTTGCGCCCCAGCACCTGCACCGCGCCCTTGATGGCGCCCAGGGGGTTGCGGATCTCGTGAGCCAGGCCGGCCGACATCTCGCCCAGGGCGGCCAGGCGGTCGCGCTCCTTCATGGCCTCGAAGTTGCGCGAGTTGTCGACCAGGACCGCGACCTGCCCGGCGATCTCCTCGAGGACAATGAGCTCCGAGTCCGATGGCGACGGGTTCCCCGGCGTCACCCGCAGGTTCCACACGCCGACGACCGTCGCACCGATGCGCAGGGGCAGCGCGAGGTCGGCCTGGGCCGAGCGCATGACGCCCCGAATCGCCTCCAACCACGCGCGGGTGCGCGTGGGGGCGCGCAGCAGCTCCGACTCGACCTCGTCCAGCAGGTACCAGTTCCGCCCCTGCACGAACCCGTCGATGAACGGGCGCTGGGGAAACGCCGCCAGGATCTCCTGCTCCGGATCGCCCTCCCACCGCCGGAGCCGGTAGCCGTCGCGCGCGCCGTCGTAGAGGTAGATGGACGCGAGATCGAAGCGGCCGGTGACGGCCGTCGCGTCGAACAGCGCGTCCATCATGGGTTCGAGCTCGATGAGGCCGGGCAGGCGGCGCTTCAGCTCCACCAGGGACTGGACCTGGTCGTAGCGCTCGCGGGCGAGGCTGCGGTCCACCTGGCGGTCCAGGGCGAGCTTCATGGGTTCGTACAGGATGAGCACGAGGATCGAGGCGATGAGGATGTCGACGGCTTCGGCGAAGGGGCCCGGGGGCGAGCCGATGAGCCGGACCAGCACGCCGTAGACCACCGCCAGCAGCACCGCCATCGTCAGGAAGACGACGACCCGGCCGACGATCTCGCGCCCGTCGAGCAGCCGCCGCCGCTGGACCGTCAGGCCGAGCAGGTACAGGTACCCGGCCACCGCCAGGGAGCCGAACGGCGGGAAGAGCACCTCGCGGTCGGCGGTGAAGAAGCTCCAGTCGAGGAAGCCGATCTCCAGGCCCATCAGCGCGATGGCCAGGGAGCCCGTCCAGAACAGGTAGCGGGTGCGCCGGCGTTCGACCTCCCGGGGGAGCCGCGGCACGAGGCGCCCGACCCACAGCGCCTGCAGCACCAGGCCGCCGAAGACCACGCTGCCGTTGGCGATGACCACCCCGCGGTTGCCCGGCCCGAACAGCACGATGACCACCAGCTGCACGATGGCGGCGAAGTACAGCAGCGGCACGATGCGGCCCGGGGCGCCGTCGCCGCGCCCCAGGAGGTTGCCGAACAGCGACAGCGATGCCGGCGCGACCAGAAGGGACGAGGCCAGCAGCCCCCAGCGCCAGGCGGCGTCGTCCGTGATGAGCCTGAGGAACAGGCACAGGAAGACGATGGCGATGACGCCAGCGAGGTACGCGAACTCCTGATGCAGGCGATCGCGGGCGTCCCGGAAGAGCGTCGAGGCCGCGAGGGCCAGGGCGATCAAAGCGGTGAAGAGCGGTGCGACGGTCTCCACGGCCGGAGTGTACCGTCCCGGGGATGCCCGCTTCGCTGCGCCACCTGCCAAAGGTCGATGTTCTGCTCGCCGACCCCGCCTGGGCGGCCGTGCCTCACGCCCCGCGCCTCCGCCGTCGGGAGGCCTGCCGCGAGGAACTGGACGCCCTCCGCACCGGCGTGCGCGACGGGTCGATCACCGAACTCCCGTCGGCTTCGGCCGTCGCCGCCGCGGCCGTCGCGCGGGTCGCCGAGACCCTGCGGCCCGCGCTGCTGCCGGTGGTCAACGCGACCGGCGTCGTGCTGCACACGAACCTGGGCCGGGCGCCCCTCGCGCCGGCGGCCCTGGAGGCCCTGGCGACGGCCGGGCGCTACACCAACGTCGAGATGGACCTGGACTCAGGCCGCCGCGACAACCGCCTCGACCGCCTCGCCGACGGCATGGCGCGGGTGCTCGGCTGCGGCGACGTGGTCGTGACCAACAACTGCGCGTCGGCGTGCTTCCTGGCCCTGTCGGCGCTGTGCGCGGGCCGCCGCGTCGCCCTGTCGCGGGGCGAGATGGTCGAGATCGGCGGCTCGTTCCGGATGCCCGACATCATGGCGGCCAGCGGCGCCGACCTGATGGAGATCGGCACCACGAACCGGACCCACCTCCGGGACTACGAAGCGGCCTTGGATGACGGGGCCCAGCTGGTCATGAAGGTGCACCGCAGCAACTTCGAGATCGTGGGCTTCACCGTCGAGGCGGACCTGGGCGAGCTGTGCGCCGCCGCTCACGCGCGCGGGGTCCCCGTCCTCTACGACTTCGGCGCTGGCCTCTTGACCCCCCACCCCGGGCTGGGCGAGCGCTGCGTCTCCGAGGCCATGGCCGCCGGCGTGGACCTCGTCCTGTTCAGCGGCGACAAGCTGCTCGGCGGCCCCCAGGCGGGCATCATCGCCGGCCGCCCGGACCTCGTGGCCCAGCTCCGCAAGCACCCCCTGATGCGGATGCTGCGCCCCGGCAAGCTGACGCTGCTCGCCCTGGAGGCGACCCTGCTGGAGTGGGAGCGCGACCCCAGCGGCGGCGGCATCCCGGTGGCGCAGCTGGTCGATCGCCCCGGGGCTGAGCTGCGCGTGGCGGCCGAGGAGCTCGCCTCGCGGCTGACCCCCCTCGTGGATGGCGGGGTCGACGTCGTGCAGGCGGACAGCGCGGCCGGCGGCGGGAGCTCCGCGATGCTGCTGCTGCCGTCGTTCGCGGTGCGCGTTCGCCCGACCTCCACCTCCGAAGAGGCCCTCGCCGCCGGCCTGCGCCAGGGTGATCCGTCGGTGGTCGTGCGGCGCGAAGCCGGCGCCGTGCTGCTCGATGTGCGAACCCTGCTCGACGGCGACGCCGATCGCGTCGTCGCGGCGTTCGAGCGGGTCCAAGGCACCGACGCGGGCTGAGCCCACCGGAACCGACCGTCCTCAGTCCAGCGACAGCGCCGGCCGGCGCTTGACCTCGCCGCTCTTGCGGCCCAGCAACGTGATGTTCACGGCGTTGATGCCGAAGTGCATGACGATGGGCGCGAGCAGGCCGCCGTGGGCGTCGTACAGCAGCCCCAGCCCCAGCCCGAACACGAACGCCGACGCCGTCCACCACAGGTAGACGCGCTCGGGTCCCGAGTGCACCAGCGCGAAGATCAGCGTCGCCGGCCAGATCCCCAGCTCCGACTGCAGGCAGCCCCGGAACAGCAGCTCCTCGCCCACCGACGAAGTGCCCGCGAGCAGAAGCGCGTCCCGCCACGTCGTGCCCGACAGCAAGGACGAGAACCGCGTGGCGAGCTCCTGGACCCCGGGCACCGTGCGCTCCATCTGCAGCGACAGCGTCACCGCGAGGCCCGCGAGCACGGCGGCCAGCCCGACTGCGGCGGCGACATCGCCCGCGCTGCCGAACGTCCACCAGTCGGCGTACAACCCCCGCAGGCCGCCCCAGACCAGCGCGACCACGCTCATGGCCGCGTAGACCGCGATGGCCATGCTCTTGATGCCCGACTTGCGGCGCGTCACGCCTCGCCCCGATCGAGCATCCCCGCCACCGAAGGCTCGGGCAGCTCCAGCCGTTCGCCCCGCGGGGTCAACGACCGCAGGCGCTCTCCGAGGACAGGCAAGGACGCCCGCGCGAGGGTGACGGCCTGGGCCCCGCCGTACCGCTTCTGGAACACGAACTCGAGGTCCGGGCCGCTCTCGCGCTCGACGATGACCCGCTCGCCGCCGGGGTACGGCGCCCGCCGCGTGCCCGGGTAGTGGCGCCAGTGGACGGTCTGCACATCGTCCCACCCGACGGTCTCACGGCGCAGCAGCCCGGACCGCACGAACCCGTCGGCGGTGACGTCGACGGCCCTCGGCCGCAGCAGGATGTGGTCGGCCACGAAGGAGATGCCGAACAGAACGAGCACCACGCCGTTGAAGCGCCCGAGGTCGACGAAGACGATGAGCGCGAGGGCCGCGAGCGCCACGAACCGCAGGATGTGGGCGACCAGTCGGGCCTTCGCCTCGACCAGCCGGAGCCGCCGCGGCAGCTGGACTTCGGGTTCGGCCTGAAGGGTGGCGTCGCGCTCGGCGGGGCCCGAGGCCAGCGCGGGGCCTTCGGTCAGGAACCAGCGCAATCCCAAGGCGCCCACGAACAGCCCGCCGGCCGACGCCGCGCCGGTGACCCAAAGCCAGCCGGGGTGCGAGCGATCCAGCAGCGCAAGGAGGGGCAGGAACAGCATCGCCGCCCCGCCGACCACCATCGCCGTCGCTTCGGCCAGGTCGCCCTGGGTGGCGCCATCGGCGCGCGGAGCCACGCCCTCTACCGCTTCCGGGCGGCTCGGCGCTCGGCCACGAACTGGTCGACCAGCGCCTCAACTGCCTGCCCGATCCGCTCCATGCACTCCCGGTGCACGTCCAGGTCCTGGCCCTGAGGGTCGGGGACGTGGTCGTAGCCTTCCAGCCAGTCCCAGAGGCCGACGGTCTTGTCCTCGGCCGCGGGCTGCAGTGACAGCACCTTGCGCGCGTGGGCGGGCTCCATGACGACGACTCTGTCGGCCCAGTCGATCAGCTCGGCCGTCAGGGCCTGGCTGCGGTGGGAGCGCAGGTCGAACCCCAGCTCGCGCATCGCGTCCATCGTGTAGGCGCCGGCCTCGACGTCGTCCCACCCCAGCGCGCTCGCCGACTGGATCTGCCCCGCGATGAAGTGCTCGTTGCTCAGCCGCTGTTCCGCAAACGCAGCGGCGGCAGGGGACCGGTTGATGTTCGCGGTGCAGACGAACAGGTAGCGCGGGGGGTGCAACGACACGCCGCGAGGATACACATCCGACCGGGCTCCGGGCCCCCC
>Ga0055584_100002142_pt1 | contig 19509 bp, 10 predicted proteins | sample OSDHelmetaG_FD_58716 | JGI IMG/M metagenome (GOLD analysis project Ga0055584, IMG submission 58716) | Pelagic marine sediment microbial communities from the LTER site Helgoland, North Sea, for post-phytoplankton bloom and carbon turnover... | ecosystem: Environmental > Aquatic > Marine >... | reverse complement strand
ATAGCACACATGCCATTTTTAGAGTGAGGGGTTCTATCCATTATTAAGTCAATCGATTCGGACGACTTTGAATTTCTTGAAAAAACCAACCCATTCCAATAATCGCCATTAGATAAAAACAAAGTACTACGTTTACAAAATGCACTCCCGCCGAGTTCCAATCCACTATTGATAATTCCATGTAAAGTATCAAAAGAGGTATGTGGATCAAAGAATACCCCTCCTTTTATTTTACCTGTTTTTGAGCATTGAATGCCGACAAACGTAGGGAAGCCGCTGAATTTAGTTTCTCCCCAAGGGAATGACCAGTCGTTTGTTGTTGTATCTTGAAATTCTAATGAGAAATTGATACCTAGTTTTTCAATTTCATTAAAGTTAGAAATAATATCAAGCATTGCTTGTTCAATATACCCATTTGGGTTTTTATCAATAACAACACGGTTGGTGAAGTAATTAATAGTTAAACTAGTTGAGTCAACAATACCGATATGTAGGTATTTAAGTAATGGGGAACCATCAGGGAATGTTTCCCTAAAAAGCCTTAGAGTTAATTCTTTCTTTATTTTAACAATAGGTGACCAAAAATCATTGCGAGTTCGGTTTATGCCATATTCGACACTTTTGTCATAAAGGGAGAATGAATTACTTTTGATACCCTCAAATAGGTCACCCCATTCACTGATTTTGACATTTAAGCGGTGGTAACCAAAAAAGATAGGTGATTTGCTTGTTTTGTTATCACTTGAACTCCAAAGGCGAACGTGGGTATCATCAATATCTATTCTTGAACCGTCATAGTCATCAATTAAAAAAAGGGCTCCTAATTCATAGTGGAGCGTTTTAGATGTGGTTTTAATAAAGTGGTCAGATTGACTTTTTCTTTTTTGTGGGGAAAATCGCACATCAACAATTAAATTGTCATTGATTCGGAATGAATAAACACAAAACCATTTAGCCCAGTAAGACTGTAGTTTTTTTATGGCTTGATTCCAAGGCATATCTAAACCATTTCTGGGAGCGAGTAAATCGAGAGCTTTGCAACGCCCACCAGCCGCAACTTTTTCTATTTTAGCTTGTTTTTTTAAAGATGAAACAGTCTTTCCAGAAGGAAATGTTAGATTATCAATATTAACATTCATTAAATTTACCTTTAAGTCATTATTTTTGTTTGTTATTTATATTTAATAGCTGACTCAAGGGTCTTTTTACGCTTGGTAAATGCATGCTTTGTAATACGCGTTCAAATATGCACTCAGTTGATTTGTTTGTCAAGAAACAATTAAATATGAGTTTAGTTAACCTCTTTTGTGGCCGGTGTATTATTTGAGAGGGAGTAAATAAAAAGTATTAACGGCACGCTTATTGCTTATTTGTAGGTACAAAAACAACTAGAGTTACCTTATGAAAAAAACGATCATCGCTTTATCTCTATTGCTCTCCGGTTTTGCTCAGGCCGAGATTGTGCAAGCAGACTACTTATCTAATGGCGATAATAAGATTTTCCTTGATACTAACTCGGGTCTTGAGTGGTTAAATATAAATGAAACTGCGAATACGTCCATTAACAATATGAAGCTAAAATTAGCCAATGGTGAATACGCTGGTTTCCGAATGGCAACAGAGACGGAGATCAGACTGGTGTGGAGTTACTTCTTCGACGCGGGAACTCAAAGATTAAACCCGACAGGGTTACAAGACTACTATGACGCTTTTAATTATGTCTTAAGGGGAAGTGTTGAAACCGGGGTTAAATTTGCTTACGGGCTTGTGGATAAGGAAGATGGAACAGGGGTTGCCCTTTATGGTAATCGTTCAGATGGTAGGCAATCCTATTATGACTATCAAGGGCAGCCGTATAGCGTTAATTCAGAGCATTTAGTTTATGGTATTTACCTTGTTAGTGAACAAGCTATTTCGTACTCTGCAATTAACGATTTAAATTATAAGGCAATGGCGAATGCTGCGAATGCTGCGAATGCTGCGAATGCTGCGAGTACTGCGATTAGCTCTGCTCCAATACCGTTTGCTATTTTTTTCGTTCTTTTTTTGTGTGGTTATGCTCTTTCGAAAGTAGAGAGCTAGTATTATTAAGGTAATTTTATGAATGTGTTTAAAAAAATCTATAGTAACAATATCTTTGATTTTTTCTTTTGGAGCTAGTGCTGAGCTCGTTAGCTCAGACCGCTATTCAGTAGGTGACTCAGCGGTGGTGCAACATACTCATCTCTAAATGATCCAGAGTTCAATGCGATACAAAACAAGTCAGTGCCAGTACCATTTGTTTTGAGTTCCCTTGGATTAATAGCTTTATTTGTCTCACGAAGAAAGAAACTACTATAGGTTTAAGTAGCCTAAGATTGGGCTGCACCCCTTTTTGTTTAAACTTAAATTGTGCACTTTAAATTATTGAATTAAAACAAAGGTAATTAGGCTTAAACTTTAATTCGCTTAACTAATCTGATTGGATTTTAATACAACGAGTGTGATCACATAAAACTAAATTAGAGATTTTAGAATACATACATATATCCTTTAAATGACGAATGTGTTCTTGATACTGAACATATTCGCAAAAAAAACCTAAGTGAAACTCTGGTTGTATGCTTTATTTGTGGTTAAATTAGTAATACTAAAATTAGTGTGCTGAAACGGATACATGTAATCTTCTGAAGGACGTGTGTGGATTTAGTTTTAAGTGATAGATACGAAGTGATAGATTCTCACTTTAAAGAAAAGGCTGTTCGCAAAATGCATGGGATAAAGAGTAAATAACAAAGCTACTTTAGTAGTAATGAAAGCTTCAAACAACCTCAAGTTCAAAGCTTTTGACCCATTGTGTAATGATGAAATTATCTTTTATTGTTAAGCTTTGAACTTCTGACAAACCATTTGTTTGAGTGTAAAACAATTTGGGTGTCCATTGCTGATTCAGATGTAACAACATTCCCATAATTTAAAATATTAGCCTTGGCTTGATTGTGAGATTTAAATTTAAGATCCATATCACGATTATGTGTGGGTCCCATATCACTTTTTGTTTCGTGATAAAAAACAAAAATATCATCCACGGAGTGGATGAGGGGGTCGTTGCCCCAAACCCCCATCATTATATTGTTTATTCTTGATGCATGCATTTTCGAAGTCTGGAAATGTTCGGTTGGAAACAAATAAACTTGATTAACCTCTGGTCTTCTTAGTTCCCAGATAGGAACGTCTCCAAAAGAACTTAATTTGCAATATTCAATAAACCTATTTATCTGCTCTGTTATATTCGACGATGTGAAATGGTAAATTTCCTCACTATTAACGGTCAAGTTTCCGTCCCTTTTGTCTAATGAAACAAGACAGTTATTAAGAACTAAATTCGATAATTCTCTCAATTTCACAGAGTGCCCAGGAGAATCGTTTTTCCAAATAGAAACCACTTCTTTCAGTGTGGGGATAACAAACAAATATTCGAAAAAGGTAAAATTACCCATCCTTGACTTAATGAGTTCTAAGTAAAAGTCGAGGAAGCAAGAGATTTGCTGGGAGTACTTCTTGCTGACAAGTTCGCGCTTTATTTCTTGAATGTAATAAGAACAAAATTCATCAGTCTTTATTTTGTCATATTCACTAGAAAAAACTATGTTTTTTTGTTCAATATCTAATTCATTTTTCAAATACAAAGACTTCCCGAACAGAGTGACTTCATAACCTTGCTTTTTGAATGCCCTAGCGAAATCGATCGTAGTAGCTGGTTCACAATAAACAACACATCCAGGGTTCCCCATATCATTAAGGAAAACTTCTTTCAGATGATTGGTTAACTCCAAAGTGCTTGAGTTTATGTATTTGATACCTTCCTTAAAGTGCTGAGGAGCTAGTGATCTGTAACTCTTTCCGCTCCAGAAATTAAACGGAAGTCGTTTTTTGAACATGCTTTTAGGAAGTGGCACTAATTTTGGAGTAAATTCACGCTTAAGCCAATCAGCCAAAGCATTAGTTTGTTTTGAGTTTAAATCTAAACGACAACTTACTTCCTTAGCTACATAGATAGCTCTTGTTTTTATTGTGTTTATCTTTACATGCAAACGTAGGTTGTTCCAGTAAGTGATGTTTTGTTGGTTTTGTTGGTGAGCGAAAAACATTTCACTCCAATTTTCCCAATTGAAAATCATAGATATTGTATCAAGTGAATCTTTTAAGGGGAAATCAAGTCCAGATTCAGTAATCAAGTACCTCTTAAGCTTCTCTCCTTTAAGAGAAAGAATTGATACGTCGTTATGGTATATCCCCATGAAAACCTCTTTAAGATTGGGTGGATAATAAATTTAGTTTTACTTTGTAGGAACCATCATCACTAAGCGAAACAACCTGAACGAGTGGAGGTTCATTTATGAGTATTGTGACTTTAGCACGGGACGTTTATATTGCAACTTACAAACCGCGTCAACTACAATGCTACTATCTTTTGTTGCCCAACGTTTAACTTGAAACGTTTGGCATTCAACCGGGTGAAGTCAAGTGTGCTTCATTCGCTTCAACCAAGCAAGTTACTCATCCTGTATTGTTAGTTTTAAGCGTGAATACAAAAAATTAGCTTATAGTATAGGCTAACAAGCTTGAGATCACAACAGGATTGATGCTCTACAGGTTAATGAATTCATGACCAGTGAGTGAAGTAAATGTATATTTACTTCACTAAATGCTTGTCCTGTTTACTTTATTAAAATGATAAAAAGACACTCTGAATAACCCGACAAAGGGCGTTTTGGCGACAATGTTGTTTAGCCGCAATCGTGCAAGGCATACCTTCACAGAATATGCCCTTTTAAGTAGAAGTTTAAATTAAGGTCGTAATTTTTGCCTTTGCTTTTTCATTAAGCCCAGGCATAGATAAAGCTTCAAGAGGGGTTTTATCTATAATCTCCAAGCATAAATTTAACGCCAGATCTTTCTTTATTCTACTTGCACAAACAGCATTCATTATATCGGTTAGGTCGGAGCCATGAGCAATCGAAATCAAAAGTACCGCTTCGTTACATTTTTTACCGTAAGGACCTTTTAGACCAACTCGTAATGAAGCGATGAATTGTTTTGTTGTTTCGTTTTTAAACATTGTTTGAGTGTAACGTTCTTTGAACATATCATTCTCAAAATCAGCAGATAACCAATGAATAAGTTTATATGCATTGATGATCACATAATGAAGGTATTGCCAATTAATCATTTGTGCGTAAAAAGTTTCTACGAGAACCTGTCGATACTCTTTGTTAAAAGGTAAACCTTTTTTACTTAGCTCTAGCAATAAGACCTTTCCAGTATTGTAGCCTTTAAACCTATTAAATATAACTTTTGAGAAGAAGTCTTCTGGTGGTATCTTCGTGAAGTGATCCGGTAAACCCTTAACAATGCGTGCTATATCAACATCACTCAAGGTTTTAGCTGTAAAAATAGAATGGATGACTTGAGGTGATTCATCTAAACATTCAAAGACGCTTAGGTTTTCCCGCAAAACTTTGTACGCCTCGAAATCACGTCTTGTTAGCGCTTCAGTAACGAGAGCGTGCTGTGTTGCATTATCAATAAAACCGGTGTCGTAATGATTGATTTCTTCTTTTAATTTATCAGGTGAGTTCATAAGTGCTAGTAATGGCTCGTATGTCCCGCTAGTAAGTGGAATTGATGCATTAGAGTTAATCATGTTTGTTCCGAGGTATTTAAGTTATAAAGAATGTAAAAGTACCTTACTTTGTAGTGTAAAGTAAATAACACTTAGTTAAAAAAAATCCCGGCATATAGCCAGGACCTTAGTTTGAAATTGATGTTAGTTTATATGAAACGGCATGTTGCAAATATCTAATTTCGATAACTCATCGCTTACAAATTCAATTTTATCAACGGATAAAATTTGATTGTTTCGATATGCGTTACTGATATTGATTAATGAAACCTCACCTTGTAAATCAGGAGTGATGGTGAATTCGGCGTCTTTATAACTATAAGGTGGAATATTTATTTCGCCTATGTATGACCATGTGCCGTTTTCCCCAAAATCCTTTCTATCAGGATCATTAAAACTAATGTAAGGAGTGAAGTTTATATACTCGTTACTGTTATTGAACCAGACGACTCTTATTTTTTCGCCGGTTGAGATATTAAAGCCATCTCCAGATACTCCCTGGTAGTCATAATATTCATTGTTGCCAAAAACAATAGAAAGCCCGTATGGCGTGTAATCAGTGTATGTGTCTTTTATTATGTTACTAAAGAAAGAAGACGATATTATACTTGACGATTCACTATAATTGAAGTCAGCAATGAGTTCACAGTGTTCAACATTAAAATCCTGCTCGTTTTTAATAACCAAGTTTAAAGTTCGAGTTGATAGTACACCTTGGTTATCAGTGGCTGATATGTTTATTTCGCCATTAAAAGCCTCTAATGGTAAACCTGACAGCACTCCATCACCAGAAAGACTCATGCCGTTAGGTAATTCGTCTATGGTGGTAAATGAGTATGGTGACTCTCCCCCAAGTACTTCTATTCTTTGTTCGTTATAATGACCGACAACTTGTTCTTCAAGATTACGTGTTGTTATTTCGTATATTGGTAGTGACGAAATTACCTCTATTCTATCAAGGACCAAAGTTTTGTTGTTGCGGGTATTAGAATTAATGTTTATCCCGGTGGCTAATCCAGCGCTGTGTTCATCAAGAGTGAACTCAGAAACCCCTTCACTTTGACCTTCAATAGTTATTGAGTTCATGCTATACCAAGTGCCATTTGGTTCTGATGATATTCTGTTCGAATCATCAAAACTAACGTTAGGGGAAACTAGTAAAGGATCGTTGGAGAGGTTTTTCCAGTACGCAATAACCTGAGTTCCTTCCTGAAGATTGCGAGTCACCCCTGTTACCCCTTGATAATTGTAGCTAGGGTTATCTCCAAATAATATAGATGTGCCAGAATCAAAATATCCTGAGTATTGATCAATAACAATCGTGTCCCAACCGGGTATTTCCGTAATACTATTTTCGTTAGATGAGTTGAAATCTACTGCGACATAAACCTGTTTAGTACTATCTTCAAATGGAAAATAACACACATCGTCAGGGTTGCCGTCGGAGTCGATGAATTCTATTTTATCAACAATAAGAGTTTTGTTGCTCGCATGATATGTATTTACATTAATAACATTAGCAAAAGAAGTCATACCTTCGGTAATAACAAAGTCAATATGGGAGTATGCCTTTCCGAGAGCTGTGATCTCTTCCATATTGTACCAATCACCTGTAACTCCAGATCCTATTCTGTCAGGGTCATTTAGGGATAGTTTTGGTGTAAAGGTTAATGGTTGCTCTCCATTATTAAAGTAAGTTACCCTAATTTTGTCACCGACGGCCAAAGGGAGTCCAACTCCAGTTACTCCCTGGTAGTTGTAATCTTTATTGTTACCTACAAAAATACTAGAACCGATATCATCAAACCCAGTGTAGTTGTCATGGATGATAGTGTCGAAAAATGAACTTGATACAAAACTTTGTTCTGACTTAAAATCCACTATTTCGGAGCACTGCAAAATATCAAAATCAGCTTCAGTTTTTACGTAACTAGAGAATGTTCGTGTTGAACTTTTTCCGTTTGATGAATTAACCTTAACAGTAAGCTCAAAGGGACCCTCCTTCTGAGGTACACCCGAAATAGTTCCGTTTGGAGAAATGCTTAATCCAACAGGTAGGGATATTGCTTCAAATTCATAAGGGGTGCTTTGACCCGTTGCATTTAGTTTTTGGCTGAAATTATGCCCGATGATCATTGTGTCAATATTATCTGTTGTTATCTCTATAGGGTACGAAACAGGTATAGTTTTGTACTTTATAGTTTTAATAAGATCCATCTTTCTAACTTGTCCAACATTCGGTACGTTGACAAGTTCAAAATCAATATCCTGTTGGTCAAAGTTTCGAATAGATTTGTCTTTTATAGCAAAATAAATATCCATGTTTTCAGTTAGAGCACTTCGATGTTCAGGTTGTAAGTCGAGAGCAGCCCAAAGTATGTTATAACCTGGATTTGGTTTATATATCATCCCTGAATTATTACTTGAAGAACGTTCAAAGTTCGTTGTTAGGTAAGGGATGTGTGCACTATCGAAATTCTCGTTGTTTATTGGGCTAAAAGAGTAACGAACTTCATATTCGGCAGAGCAATCAGTGCACCTATATTTATCCTCGAAGCTAATATCAAACAAATGATTGTCTGGATTGTATCCTACCCCAACGTTACTAATAGTTTCTTCATTCTCATACATAACGAAGTCAGTACTGATGTCATCAATATAATATGAAATTGGAGATGGTGTATTTGCTGAAAACCCAGCGCGAATAGAGAATGCGGCAACGTTCGTCATATAAGATGCCCCATCACCGGTGTAATTAGTCCCACCTTCACTTAACCCATTTACTGCATTATTTATCCCCGCATTATGATGAGTCGGGTGAGCATCAAATTGGACTTTGGTCCATCCACCCATAGGTATGTTGGAGGCGTGATGATAATAGTGCCCAGCTTTGCTAGTATCTATAAATGGATACCATGCTATATTTTGATCAGGTCTTGATTTTTTAGTGTAATTATAATCGTCGATATTGATTATGTCTTTAGGCATAAGAATCCAAAGTGAAAACCGGTTCTTTCCGGCTAATTCGGGTATCTTAGTTGTTGTTGAGGAAGTTTTGTAATAAAGGCTCAAATCGCCTTTCAATATGCGGTCTGCGTACACATTTTCTTTAGGACTGCTTTCAAAATCACTCTTTGATTTTATGAATGCGCCAGAGTCCTGAATTACACCATTGGCGTCTTCGTATTGACCCCCAGTAATTGCTACTTCTAAAGAGCTACCGGATACACTAAATATATCACTCGCATCAAGGTAACCATACCTCATCCACCCCAAGTGATCAGAGTTATTCCAGTTGTAATATTGGTAAAATCGATAATTATCAGTGGAGCAGAGTTTTGATTGGTTTTCGCCTCCATAAACATCACAAGGATTACTTCCTTTGTCACTATAGAACCACTTACCAAAGCCTTGAGTGACATCGCTTGATAAGAAGTCGAAATCCATCATGACCTCCTCCTCAGCCCAAAGGTGAGTTGAAAACAAACTTGATAATAAGGCTATAGCAGTGATTTTTGCGCGCGTCATATTTTTTGCCTTGGTTTTAAAAGTCGAGTGGTTTAGTTTAGATGAACGTAGTGAGGCTTTGTTTATTTCATTTTAATATCATTGATTATTTAAATACTACAGCCAATAGCTTGAAGTCAACTTTCAGCAGGAAGCCAAAGCACATAAATATATTTTGCTTATTAGATACCCTTACACCATACGTAATCTGAATATTTAATGCAAGTTTTAGGATAGTTATTTAGTCTTATGTTATGGGGAAATTATAGTTATTTTTGATTTAAACTGAAGTTTTTGAGTAAATAGGTGGTTTGTGTTTATTTTCGGTGCTCAAGAGTTCATTGCTCTGGTAGTATTGCGTTAAATTAAAATCTATTACCAAAGGGATTAACAGTGGAATTGTTGCGTTGTAAGTTGGAGTTATCAAGAGGTGGTCAATCAACATCTTTAGGGATGGAAGGTTTAAGGGGGATCGCAGTTTTGTTGGTTTTTTGCGTTCACTTTTTTTCACAAGCATTACCCTATATATCACAATCTTGGCACTATGATGTATCTCTATGGATGAAAGAACTAGGAAATATGGGAGTTGATTTATTTTTTATTCTAAGTGGGTATTTGATTTATGGATCTCTTATTAGTAAATCAAAAACAAACTTCATCTCTTATATGAGACGAAGGATTAGGCGAATATATCCCGTTTTTTTTATTGTTTTGCTAATTTATATATCAATTTCATTACTGGTTCCTGAGCAAAGCAAATTGCCGGAGTCTGGAGTTCTTCTTTATATCTTAAAAAACATATTATTACTACCAGGTGTTTTTGATGTAAAACCAATGGTGACAGTTTCTTGGTCATTAAGTTACGAAATGTTTTACTACTTACTAATCCCTTTGGTTATAGGTGTTTTGAATTTAAGGCGTTGGACAGCCGTTATTCGGCTTTGTTTCTGGTTATTTATTTTCATCTGCGGATTAATACTGTTTTATATATATCCAGGTCCTAATCGGTTGTTGGTATTCATAGGTGGAATTTGGCTATTTGAAATAAATAAAATGAAAGTTTTATCAATAACATTTGCCCAGGGTGTTTTTTGTGGTGTTTTAGCCGCAGCATTATACGTACCGGTTTTATCTATTGGTATTGGCGGTTTAGCCCAAGTCATACTACTGAGTGTGTTACTCCCTTTTTTATGTATGTCTGTTTTTGGATATAATGCCGGGGTTAATAGCTTTTGGTCATTTACGCCGCTGCGCTGGTTAGGAAACATGAGTTATTCATACTACCTAATTCATGGTTTAGTCTTGAATGTATGTTTTCTTATATACGGAAAACTTGGATTCCCATTGCTATCTTCGGGTGTTTGGTTGTTGATGGCTTTAATGTTATTTGTTACGTTAACAGCGTCTTTTGCTTTATTTGTAATAGTTGAAAAGCCACTTTCTTTAGATAAAAATAGTGTTTATAACAAAAGGGAGTGAGTTGAATTTATTTGTCGCGCAGTTTTAATTTCTTGCGCGATAACCTCAAAGTTTCACGCTTCCTCGTTGTTGGTTCTTTGCATAAATGATATATTGACTCCAAAGAAACTACGCTTAAATAATCATGCAGCCATACATAAAACTATATATAGATAGCCTTAATTCTGAAAACTCAAAAAAAGCAGTTATTAAAAATCTACATGCTCTATTTAGAAGGATTACGAAACTTAAGAACGAAGTTGGTACCGCCCTTAATTTTGATTGGCACAACTTACCACTGTCTGAATACAGCCGGTTGAAGGGGGCTTTATTAGATGAAGCTAAATCATCTAATTATATAAATACTTTAATGACGATTTTAAGGCAAGTTTTAAACTGGGCTATGATCCAAGGGGATTTGTCCGGGAAAATGTTTGCTGACATCAAGCAGGTTATAAAGTCGGTTTCTAGTAATAAGAAAAGACAAATATCTAAAGATGATGATAATAACGATGAGGTTGATTTTGATTGGCTTGTTGGCCAGGCGGATAACTTAACCAATTTATCTAATGGGAATAGCTCAAAAAGCATCGACGCTAAAACTGTAGAGCGTCTAATTAAAAGTATAGGTACGACAAGCCATCGGGCAGTTAGAAATAGAGCTATATTCATGTGTATGTCACACGCAGGGATGAGGCGAGAGGAGGTTTCCCAACTTAGGCTGAAAGACCTTTATTTTTCGAGGAACGCAAGTGATTCTTTTATTAAGGTTGTTGGTAAAGGGGCTAAAGTAAGAAATATACCTATGAGCACTCCACTTTATGAATCTTTGTTTTTATGGGCGTCGTTAGTTGTGAAAACAAGTAATAAGAGGAAATCGTCTTATTTTTTTAGAAAACTAAACACGATAGATAAGACTTTGCAAAGTGGTTTATCTAATAGTGGTATTTATCAAATAGTAAGGAAAGTCGGAGAAAATGAGGGTGTCGAAAGACTCCACCCACATAAATTACGTCACTTCTTCGCAACCAGGTTGTTACTGAATGGGTGTGATATATTTGAAGTGGCCAGACTGTTAGGTCATAGTAATGTTGATACAACAAGCCATTACGATGATAGGGGTTTTGACTCCTTACAAAAGGCTATTAGTGAACTTGCATAACGTTGTCGTCGGATTGCGGTTTCAATAGTGGTGAACAAGCTGTTCACCACTTCAATTACCAAGAAATAGTAATAGGAGGTGTTGAGTTACTTACTAGAGTTGTTTTGTTGGTTGAGTTAGAAATTGACGCCACTTAGGTTAGATCGCATAAATCATCGTTAATGCGACTCTCGTGTTGTGTAGTTACTATGCTCCAATCAGAAGAACTCGCGAATTCTGAATTATCGCCGCACCCATCAACAAAAACAAACCTAAGTAATTTTAGTATGTTGTTTGTTTGGTCAGTCAATATTGTCGACTGACCATCAGAGTGATTTATGTGATTATTTTAATTTAACAAGCCACTGCTTCCTCGCTTTAGTACTCTTCCATGAACGTTCCTTATGAATACATGCGCGATAAATAGCTTCTTTCAATGTTGAACTGGAGCGCTTGCCACGAACTTTTGGAGAAAGATGATCAACTGATGACTCTATTAGTTTACTGATCTCACTAGCTAAGCCAGTGCGGCGATACCTGCGAGAATCAATAATAAATAAAGGAGTGTGTTTAAGTTTTGAATAATATTTGCTTTCACCGCGCTCACGAATACCTATCCCCCTATAGTCAGGAGAAATAGAACTATTCAACCACGCCTCAAAGTAATTATAATTGTAAGCTGAATCCTTACTTTCATACAACTTAAGATCATCACCAAGCTCGTTGGTGACACTTGCAGTGTGAATATAGTTGTGATTAGTGCAGTTCGGTTTGCTGTTTAAATAAAAGGTGTTGAGTGAAAAAATATTGTTTTCATTATCAATAGAATAACGGTTCTGCTTATGAAGACTGTTGTTGTGGGCTTTGTTGGGTTTTGTTTTACCACAAAGACTACAAGTTGAACTTGCTTTTTTTGCGATATTATTCACTTTACGAAGCGAGTAGTAATCCTCGATAGAATCGTAAACATTAGTTTCGAAAAGTGTGCGCTCTATAATTTTGGGCGCGAAAGGCGTTATATTTTGCATGTTTTATTCCTTGAGTTAAAGTACTCAAAGAAAAGTCATTGCACCTCGAACTAGAAACTTAACCATACTAACACCTCAAAAAAAATAAAGTAAAAGGAACGTCTCACCCTACGTTAATTTCTATCAATTACCGGGGTTCCTGATTAACCTATGGGCGATAGAGCCAGGTTACTTCGCGATTCCTATTTTAATTATCGCGATTTACTCACAGTAAGTCAAGCTTTAATAGATAAGTTTTAGTAAAGCAACCCAACATTATCGGCTGGGTTGCTTTAGCTATCTAATTTAATAGTACTTACTTTCTCCCGAGTAAGCTTCGAACAATTCCATTTCAACAGATACTATTTTAAATACGTCGGCTAAGCTAGCTTGTGTGCGAAGACTTCTATGAACAACACAGCTAGAAAATAATGCTTTGTGATGCATCATTAAGTAGGCTGACAAACAGGTTAAGTGAGCCTCACTTAACTTATTACTCATACTCACGAGTTTTACAGTGGCTTTCTTTGATATCCACTCAGCTTTCGCTAAAGCTTCAAAATCTCCATTTTCGTTTGTTATATCTAGTGGAGTTAATTGCTCTCCATCCTGGACTCTATAGAATAATTTCGCAGCTTTAACTAAACCCAATCCGAAACACTTGGTCATTATTTCAAAAAATTGCTCAATATAAATAAGAGAGTAATCAGTTTTACTTAGTATTTCATTAATGTCGTCATACGGAGTAATTTCACTGTCTATTCTTTCAAAGAAAGAGTGTTTTCTGAGTTCAACGTCTGACAAAAGATGAGCAACGTCATGTAATGATTTTATGCTTTCAATCATCTTATCTTGAGCTGAGGTTCTGTTTATAGCCAGTGGCAAATTTAAATTATGAAAATCACCATCGCGAAGGAAAGCAAAAACTTCAGGCGAGTCATACTTTATATCGTTTAGGTCAAGTGGAGATTTTGATTCAAGATTTAGATTTGATGAAAAATCATTGATCACCCCAATAAACTCTAACTTATGAAAGCTGCAAGTCCAAAAGCCAAGCTTATTAAGCTCCTCTGTAGATAACCCAATTCGATCGCTTTCAGTTTTTGGGGCTATTCTAAAGTGAGGCATGTTTAGTGAAAATAAACTATCTGTAGAACTGAATTTATCAGGATTACAAGCAATCGCCTTGGTTCTCTTTATTTGTTTAGGACCACCTTTTCTGTCAGATTCGAATTCGAACCGGTGTAAGAAGCTATTCCTAATTAAAGGATATTCGCTTCTGTTTTTTATCATCTTAAATGCGCTTTCTTTATCTTTATAGCTACTGAAGTTTATTTTTAAACTTAAAGTTTTAAATATCGCAAAAGTAATATCTGCTGAGATATTGTTTTTGATGGGATCAATAATGCCAAGTCCAGAAATAAATAAAATTAACGGATTAGCCCCTAGAGATAAGGTTGACCAATTATTCATTTTGTTTTCTAACCAAGATGCTATATTGAGAATATTCAGTAACTCCACTACTAAATTATTCTTTTCCACCAGCTTAAGTTCGTGCTTAAATCGTGATTCATACTTTTTAATTTCAGAATCTGTTAGGTGAGAGTTTTTGGTTAAAAACGCACTCATCTTTAACTCTAAAAAACAACGGATAGAAACGCAATTCAAGCTATTAAAAACAGTGTCGAGAGTCACGGATTCAGCTCCAATTCTAGAAAGCTCAACTAGTTTTTCAACGGGAGGAATATAATCGCAGATGCTAAATAGATCATCAACAAAAACGCCTTTATTACCTGTGATTGTGTTGAACTTAGATAGTGGAACCGAATTGTTAGCACGATCGACTAATAGATATCTTTTTTCACTCGAAGATAAATAAACTGCCTCTTCGACGCTCAAAAATAAAGAGTTGTGCTGACCTCTCTCTGCATTATAGGTTAAGTCTTGTATTGTCCCTGTATCGTACTTTAGGTTATTGGAGAAAACAGGAGTGTGATACACTTTACGCCAAGAAGAAAGATGTTCTAAATCTTTATCTATGTGGCTTTTTAGGGACTGAAAAGTATACTCAATATGCTCAGCTTTTATTTCATTAGCAATAAGCTCTAATTTGTTATCATAAAACCATTCTGTTGGTATGAAAATAAGAATGCTATTTTTAGGCGCACTTTTTATGCTTTTTAAAAATTGACCCTCATTGTTGAACTCACTAGGTTGCTGGTATAGCCAGTCTCGGCCATTAAGATTTTTAGCGTAAATTAAAACAGGAGCTAAACACAGATTATTTATAGCGCTACTGAACTCAAGCGTTCTTCCGTAAATCGGTTTAAGATTATACTTTTCTGCCGCATTTTCTTGTTCAACAATATCAAGATGCACACCTATATTACTTAGTGGCAAAAAGTCAGAAATTTTGTTCTCACTTATTATTTTAGCCACACTATCGATAGAGCAAGAGCTAATACTTTTAGATGCACTTGAGAAAATTTGTAATAAATTAACCATAAAATCATTCCACATATTAATTTAAATAAGCACATTAACATACAAAGCTACCAAATGCGGACTTTGAATGCTAATGTGAAACAGGCACTAAGGCACCCTGAATTACCCTTGGTACTTAACTTTTATTTCGCTAACAGCAAAGGGTTTGACTGAATTTTTTTCTGAGATTAAATCTTCGCTATCACCGGCAACCAGGTGCGTCAGGATAAGTAAAATCTCTTTATCGGTCAATTCATTAAGTGAGCGGTAATATTTAGCCTTAGACAGCCTATCAAGATTAGATGTCATTACTCGGCTATGTCGTCCATAATCTTTAAGTAGTGGTAGCACATCAGTCATTGTGCTGAAGGATGTTTTCTTTAACTCAAGTAGGATTTTGTTTTTTAGTGAGCTTGCGCATGCATGAGCGTTAACAATAAAGGTAGAGTTAAACTCTTTGTTTTTAGTTTCAGTCTCAGCAGCTTCTTTGATAAAGTCGTGAGATTTAGATAATGTTTCTAAAGTGGATTTTAATGTTTTTATTTTTTCTTTAAAATTACGATTAGAGATGTGATCAACAATGTAAATGCTGCCGCCGAAACCTAATATGATAGACTTTAAGTTTCGAGCAGCTAGTTTGAATTCACTTTTAGTGTTTTTGTTCATTATTCAAATAACTCATGTGTTTGTTTGTACTGCCATTATACACAATACGACACAAAAGTAAAAGTTAATTGAAATAAAGCAAAAGAAATTATTCCAGCCAGATAATATCTGGATGTAAAGTCCAACCAATAATGATTTCAGATGATATTAACTCACCTTCCACATCAAAATAGTCCTTTTCAAAAAGGTCATAAGTACCACTCATGAAACTCGCATCGCCAAGCTCATCGGCGTAACAAATTAGTATTTTATCCCCGCTCTCGGGTGGAGAGTCTTTGTGGCTCATTTCAAGGGGGTTATTTATCACTGGGAAATCCTTTTATAAATTAAAATCAAATTACATATTTTTCTTTGTCACACAAAGCAATATGCATACCAATGATGCTCTTAATGTTAAATAAAAATAGTGGTAAACCTGCATTGTATGTATTATTATAATGAAATAATTAAAACTAACAATCACCCTAGTTTACTAGGTTGTAGGATTATAAATATGGAATTCGGTCTTTCTAAAATAATACTCATAGACTCATACTTACCCGGCAGATTATATAAAATAGATACGTCTGGTCACACAAATATTATGGGTGAAAATGATATGGGGAAAACAACCCTCATAAAACTTGCTGTACTTTTTTATGGGGAAAGGCCAAACAAGTTGGGAATAAAGAAAAACGAAGCTCTGAAGCACCATGGTTTTTCAGAACATTACCTTCCTCGCTCAAGTAGTTATGTAATCTTTGAATATGTTGTTCGTGGCGAACCTAGAATGCTCGTTATGACGTCATCAATGGATAGTAAAGATAGTTTTAAACGAACATTTGTAAAATCAGGATTTAATGAAAGTGATTTTTGGATAGATGGTAGTGTAACCCCTATAAAAACAGATGACTTTCTCAAAAATGTATCTCAAAAATACCAGGTCGAAAACTGCCCGAGCGGTGAAGCTCAAACTAGAACATTGCTCGATGGAAGAAACCATCACTTTGCAATGGTTCCTTCTCGCCTTAATTTAACTAGAATGAGGCAATTAATGACAAGTATGTTTTCCAGAAACGCTGGGCATACAGAGTTAACGAAAATAATAGAAAGCTGGGCTCGGGGTGATTTGGGTGCTGATTTCAACAAGAATATAGATAGTATTACTGTTTCGAGAAATGAATTAGAAACATGGGTTCTTAATCACAAAAATCATAAAAGTATAAAACTTCACAAAGAAAGATTTAACGCTCTAAATGAAGCTTTGTTCGAACAGAAAAATAACCTAGCTAAGGCTCAAGGGCTTTATTCTCTTGCTTTAGAGCGAAGCGTTGAGTTTGAGCGTCAATTAGTAGAACAAGATAGTGATTTTAAAACCCAGTCTAAATCGGATGAGGTTGTTTTATTAAAAAAACGAGAGGAACGCGAGCTTTTAGTTTCACTTTATAAAGAAGTTAATATGAAGTACCTAGAAATTCAATCGAAGATTCAGGCACTAGATAGTAACTACAAAAGTTTAATTGAAAAAATCCCCTCAGATATGGATCAATTGTTATTAACCGCAAAATCAGATTTGGTTCAAAAAAAGCAAATTGAAGAAGAGTTGAAGTTAATTAATGATGGGAAAAATGAATCGACGGAATGGAAAACTAGCCAGTTAGCCGAAGCTCAAAGTCTTTTTGATGTAAAAATAACAGATCTAAACGCCTCATTGAAAGATGTTGAAACGCAAAAATATAAATTTATAAACCAAAAAATAGAAGAATTAGAACAAATTTTCAGTGGTGAAATAAAAGAGTTGGAAGCCACTCGCGATCGCCTAGATAAAAGTTTAGCCTTAATTTCTAGCCAGGGAGCTGAGCTACGAGGAAAGCTAGCTACTCCATCTTTATCATCAGAAGAAAACAAAGAACTCAGAATTCTTGAAGAGCAAGTTCTAGTTATTGAAAATGCTAAGATATCAGCAGAAAGAATTCGTGATGACGCAATATCTCAAAGAGAATCATCGAAGAAAAACTATGAAGATAACTACTTTGAGTTAGAAGTTGCCAATAAAAAACTTCGTGATCTTGAAGATAATGCAGATGAATTATGCGAAATACTAAATGCTCAAGATGGTTCATTATTATCGTTTTTGAAAAAATCAGTCCCTAATTGGCAAGATACTTATGGGCGAACACTAAGACCAGAAGTTCTTCGTTCAAAAAATCTATCTCCTGCGTTAAGTGAAAATTCGATAAAGAACTTAGTTTTCGATATAGAAATAGACACTAATGGTTTGCCTGAACATTACTTAGAATTAGGTGATGATGATGCTATAAGAGAACAGTTAGAAGAGCTATCTGTTGAAATTCAAGCGATAGAAAAGGCTAATGAGAAACTTAATAACGCTTGCTTGAAAGCAAGTAAGGAAAAAGATGAGGCTGAAATTCGAGTTCGAGAAGCTAAAATCTCTTATGACCAGAAAAATAGGCAATACCATACATTCAGAAGTGATTTGACCAAAGAAAGAACTCGTCTCGATTTAGCTTTAGAAAACCATATAAACAAAATGAATGTGGAATTAAATGAATTAACGGAAAAATATAAAGATTTAAGTAGTAAAAAAAGCTCTTTATTGAAAGAAATATCTTCACTAAAAGCCAAGCATAAGACAAACCGATCGAATGTAGAAAAAAGTGCCTTAGAAGAATCTAGCAAAAAAACAAATGCTATTGAAGATCAAATTAATAAAGCAAGCTTAACTTTATCCGAAAGGATAAAAAGTATTGAAGATCAATATAAGTTGATGCTCGACGATAAAGGGTTTGATGGGCAATATATTTCTAACTTAAATCAACAATTAGTTAAAATAAAAGAACGAGAGCTTGCGTGTAATAAAGCTATTTCGGCCAAGCAAACATTTGATGATTTCTACAACAATGATTACGCCCTAAACACCCCTGTATTTAGGGATGATTACTCTAAATTCTCTGATGAGCGATCTCTGTCACTAGAAAAAATCACCAAAAAGAAAATAGAAATAGAAAAACTTGAGGTATCTATTGAGCAGAGAACTCATCAGCATCAAATAACTCAAAGCAAAAGCAAGCGTCAATTAGCTAGAATTAACGATGATGTTTTAGAGTATGATAGGTTTAATGTTGGTACACATCCATACTTGGATGAATTGTATAGTGTAGAACAGCTTTGTAGCCACTTTACTATGTATAAAAATCAGCTAAAAACATCAACAAAACAGGTTTCTTTGATAAATAACGAGTTAAGACCTCTGTTTAAAGTGCCGGGAACAGGAGCTTTTAATTATTTAGCTTCAAACCCGGTTAACTTAGATGATCCAACCCAGCTTGCTGAAAAAATATGTAGCTACTTAACGGCTGGATATCACGAAGTGGATTATCGATCGTTCATTCAATCTACGCAAAACTTAGAGCGTGTAAATCTATATGTAGATTACTTACGTCAATTTAAAGGCAAAATACGCCGTTACAATACAGGTCTAAATAAATACATGGAACGAGCTGTAGCGTTCAATGGGATAGAGCATCTTGAAGTTGATATTGTGTTTCAATATGCAGACAAAAACGACTGGGCGATGGTTA
>Ga0055584_100002141_pt1 | contig 19510 bp, 18 predicted proteins | sample OSDHelmetaG_FD_58716 | JGI IMG/M metagenome (GOLD analysis project Ga0055584, IMG submission 58716) | Pelagic marine sediment microbial communities from the LTER site Helgoland, North Sea, for post-phytoplankton bloom and carbon turnover... | ecosystem: Environmental > Aquatic > Marine >... | reverse complement strand
GTTGCAGAAGTTGTTAAGTCAACCTGATGTGCCGCACGCATAACATTTAACCACTCCTTACCAGTGCATTTTCCTTTGGAGATAAGTCTCCGGACTCTATCGTTTAAAATTTCTGCACCTGCACCAGGCAAGGAGTCTAGCCCTGCATTTTTTAAAGCAATCAATACTTCAGTATGTGATTTACCTTCCATTTTGCAGATATGCGCAATTTCAGGCGGACCTAAAGCATGTAGTTTCAGGTTAGGATATAATGATTTTAATTCTGAAAACAGATTGACGTAAAAATCTAAACCGCACTCTGGATGGTGCCCTCCTTGAAGCAGTAACTGTTCTCCGCCGAGGCGAAAAGTTTCTTCGATCTTGGTTTTATATTCCTCAATAGATGTTATGTAAGCTTCTTTGTGTCCAGGGACTCTGAAAAAATTACAAAATTTGCAATTGGCGATACAGACATTTGTAGTATTTGCGTTTCGGTCAATTATCCAAGTAACTTTATTGTCGGGCTTTTGCTTTTTACGTAATTCGTTTGCCACATACATTAATTCTGTTGTTGCAGCATTCTCAAAAAGGTATTGCCCTTCTTCTGCGGACAGAGAGTCAAAGGCTAACCCTTTCGATAATAGGTCTTCAATATTCATTTTCAATGTGTTCCGTATGTTTACAAAAGCAGGAGGTAAATTCCTTACATTTGGTCTTTTCAAAATTACGATTTTTATGGCGATTACAACAATCAAGAAGTCAACAAAGGCAAAAGAATCTGCAGACATTATTTACTTGTGTGATGAAAAGCAGAGTGGCCTAGCAAATTTTTTATCGAAAGAAGAATTGCTTTATGTTTCCAAGAAGTTTAAAAGCGATAAAAAGCGATTTTTTAGCATCAATCAATTGAAAAGATATGTTTTTGTTCAGATTGTTAAAAGTGATGTAAAAGATTATCTAACAAAAGAAAATTATCGAAATGCAGGAAATAGTTTGGTAAAACGAATCAACGCAAATAAATCTAATTCGGTTCAAATTATTGACGGGATAGATAGCGGTGCTTATGTTATTGCTTGTGCAGAGGGTATGGCCTTAGGTAACTATCAGTTTTTAAAATATTTCACGAAACGAAAAGAGAAAAAAAACCCCCTTGAAATAATTGAAATAGTTTCTGAAAACATTAAAAAAGAACAAACACAGGAGTTAACATTAATGGTCGAAAGTGTTTGTATTGCGAGAGATTTAGTAAATGAACCCGTTTCTTATTTAAACGCTGTTCAATATTCGAAAGATATTCAAAAATTAGGTAAATATTGTGGGTTTAAAGTTGATGTTCTCAATAAGAAGAAGATTGAATCTTTAAAAATGGGCGGTCTTTTGGCGGTCAATTTAGGTAGTCCAACGCCACCTACATTTAACATAATGGAGTGGAAGCCTAAAGGAGCTAAAAATAAAAAACCAATCGTTATAGTAGGTAAAGGGATTGTTTATGATACAGGGGGGTTGAGTTTAAAGCCTACCCCTAATTCGATGGACTTAATGAAAAGTGACATGGGCGGATCTGCTGCTGTTGTAGGAGCGATGTGCGCAATTTCAAAGGTGAATTTACCTGTTCATGTGATTGGGTTAGTGCCAGCAACAGATAATCGACCTGGCCAAAATGCTTACGCTCCTGGCGATGTAATCACAATGTTTGACGGCACCACGGTTGAGGTGCTTAATACCGATGCAGAAGGGCGATTGGTTTTGGCCGATGCGCTGCATTATGCAAAAAAATACAACCCCGAGTTGGTTATAGATTTAGCAACATTAACAGGCGCAGCTGTCAGAGCAGTTGGTTCCCGTGCTATTGTATCTATGGGTAATGATGAAAAATACCACAAACAATTAGAGGCTATTGGTTATGATGTATTCGAAAGATTGGCACCGCAGCCGTTTTGGGATGATTATTCGGAGTGTCTAAAATCACAAATCGCAGATTTAAATAATTTAGGTGGCGCAACCGCTGGACAAATTACAGCCGGCAAATTTTTAGAACACTTTACTAAAGACAAAAAAAACAAATCAAAATATCCATACGTTCATTTAGATATTGCAGGGCCAGCATTTCTTGTTTCCGATGACACTTATAGAACCGCAGGAGGAACAGGCACGGCTGTGAGATTATTGTTTGAGTTTATTAAAAGACAAACATAGAAACAATGGTGGATAAACTAAGAGTAGGAATTTCGATTGGCGACATTAATGGTATCGGATTGGAGGTTATTATCAAAACATTTTTAGATAACCGAATGATGGAAATATGTACCCCGATAGTTTATGGATCTTCAAAGGTTACCTCATTTCACCTTAAGGCACTTGATATTCAAGACTTCAGCTTCAATGTGATAAAAAAAGCGCAGGACCTTAACCCGAAGAGAGCTAACCTGATTAATCTCTGGGATGAAGATATTGACCTAAAACTTGGCAAATCAACAGTCACCGGAGGAGAATACGCATTCAAATCACTAAAGGTTGCTGCAGAAGATTTGGCAAGCGGGAAAACGGATGTTTTGATTACTGCGCCAATAAACAAGAAAAACATCCAATCAGATGATTTCAAATTTGCCGGACATACAGAATTTTTAGCCGATTACGCAAATGAGGAAAACCCACTTATGATTCTTTGTGATGGAGGCCTTCGAGTAGGCTTGGTTACCGGTCATTTGCCGCTTAAAGACGTTTCTGAAGCTATTAGTAAAGAAGGAATTATAGCAAAACTTGAAGTTTTCGATAAAACATTAAGGCAAGATTTCGGAATTGAGAAGCCGAAAATTGCTGTCTTGGGATTGAATCCACATTCAGGTGACAACGGCCTTCTTGGAACAGAAGAACAAGAGATTATTTCGCCAGCAATAAAGCATGCTTTTAACATGGGTATTTTAGCTATGGGACCTTATCCGGCAGATGGTTTATTTGGCTCATCTGCTTATCAAAAGTTTGATGGTATTTTGGCAATGTATCACGATCAAGGCCTGGCGCCATTTAAGGCAATGGCTTTTCATAATGGAGTCAACTATACCGCAGGACTGCCAATAGTAAGAACTTCGCCAGATCATGGCGTAGGGTACGATATTGCAGGTCAAAATAAAGCATCTGAACAATCGTTTAGACAAGCAGTGTACTTGGCCTGTGACATATACAAAACAAGACGCATGAATAAACAGTTATTAGCTAACAGTTTAGATAATCCAAAAGCTGCACCGGAAGAAGTCTAAATATTTGTTTTTGTAGACAACTTTATTTTATACCTTTGCGCCCCTTAAAAAGGTCGATTTTGAAGTATTTGAAGCAATTTGTAATCCCATTTTCTGGTTTACCGGAAGGGGAACATTGGTTTGATTTTAAGATTGAAAAAGAGTTCTTTGATTGTTTCAAGAATAACGATGTTCTTGAAGCAGACGTTGTTCTTAAAGTTCAATTCATAAAGCGGTCAGCAATGCTTGAACTCCAATTTGGCTTTTCAGGAAGTGTAAAAATCGAATGTGATCGTTGTCTTGGCCCAGTTGATTTACCTCTAGAGTGCGAAGAAAAAATATTCGTTAAATTTGGGAATGAAACTTATGATGAAGCGGCAGAAGTTTTAGTAGTTCCCTTTGGAGAATCTGATATTGACATAAGTTCAATAGCATACGAAATCATATACGTTGCATTTCCAATGAAAAGAGCACATCCCGATAATGATTGTGAAGAAGGCGTTGAAGAATACATTAGTATTGAAGAAGAAAAAGAAGATAAAATTGACCCTAGGTGGGAGCAGTTAAAGAATTTATAATAACGTGAAGTTATAATCTAGAAAAGACTTCAAAAACAATAAGTAAAATGGCACATCCAAAGAGAAAAATCTCGAAACAAAGAAGAGATAAAAGGAGAACACATTACAAGGCAGTTGCGCCAACTGTATCAACATGTTCTAATTGTGAAGCACCAGTTTTGTTTCATAGAGTTTGTAGTGAGTGTGGACATTACAGAGGAAAACTTGCTGTAGAGAAAGAAGCACTAGTTTAAGCCTGTTTCCAAAACACCATACATTGAACGTGGAAAACGAAGCTAATAGAAATACGCTATTAGCTTTCAGTTCGAAGTTCAATAGCGACCATTTTTTAGCGACCATTGAAAACTTAACGATTGTTGTTTTCAACCATTATTGGCTTCATGTGCACGCAACAAAAAATATGCTTATACTTGCGCTTAATGGTGCTCAAAAATGAACAGTATACGAACAACAAGTAAGTACAAGCATAAATGAGTCGAACAACAGCCGCAATTACCGCAGTTAATGGATATGTTCCAGATTATGTGCTCACCAACGAAATTCTCTCTACTATGGTGGACACTTCAGATGAGTGGATTACATCGCGTACGGGGATTAAAGAACGTAGAATATTAAAAGGAGAGGGAAAAGGCGCTTCTCATATGGCGGTACCAGCCGTTGAAGGGCTTCTAAAAAAAAGAGGCATTAAAGCAGAAGAAATCGACTTGTTAATTTGTGCTACGGTTACACCAGACATGGTCTTTCCGGCCACTGCTAACATAATTTGTGATAAGATTGGAGCTATTAATGCATTTGGATACGATTTAATGGCTGCTTGTTCTGGATTTATTTTTGCGTTGGTTACTGCATCTAAATTTATTGAATCAGGCTCCCATAAAAAAGTGGTAGTTGTTGGTGTAGATAAAATGTCTTCTATAATAGATTATGATGATAGAGCGACTTGCATCATTTTTGGAGACGGAGCTGGTGCAGTTCTTCTAGAGCCAAATGAAGAAGGAAATGGGATTATGGACTCTGTTCTTAAAAGCGATGGTTCCGGAGCACGTTATTTATGGCAAAAGGCAGGTGGTTCGGCTTATCCACCAACCCATGAATCTATTGATGCCAAGGAGCATTTTGTAAACCAAGAAGGAAAACAAGTATTTAAGTTTGCAGTCACAAATATGGCAGATGTTTCAGCGCAAATAATGCGCAGAAACAATCTTTCTTCTGACGATATAGCATACCTAGTTCCCCATCAAGCGAACTTAAGAATAATTAATGCAACAGCAGAAAGGATGGGAATTAGTGATGATAAAGTAACAATTAATATCCAGAAATACGGAAACACAACCAGCGGGACTATTCCGCTATGTTTTTGGGAATGGGAAGATAAATTCAAGAAAGGTGATAATATTGTTATCTCAGCATTTGGAGGGGGCTTTACTTGGGGCTCAATTTATTTACGTTGGGCATACGATTCCTAGTCTTTTTTGTCAAAAGTTTTATATTTACCGCAGAATAAAAATCAGAAATTATGGATTTAGAAGAAATTCAATCACTTATAAAATTTGTTGCGAAATCAGGAGCGACAGAAGTTGAGTTGGAAACTGGAGATTTTAAGATTACGATTAAAACTCCAAATAAAAAGAAAAATGGTGAACCAGATACGATAATTCAGCAAGTCCCAGTTGGGATACCACCTTTACCGGTGGCTCCTGCCCCGGTGGCTCCTGCATCAGTGGCTCCTGCATCAGTGGCTCCTGCATCAGTGGCTCCTGCACCAGCGGAAGCTGATTCAAAGTATATCACTGTAAAGTCGCCAATGATTGGCACTTTCTATAGAAAAGCCAACCCGGAGTCTGACGTATTTGTGAACGTTGGTGATGATATTGCAGAAGGAAAAGTGGTTTGTGTTATCGAAGCAATGAAACTTTTTAACGAGATTGAAGCAGAGTTCTCTGGTAAAATTGTTAAGGTATTAGTAGATGATGCTACGCCTGTGGAGTACGATCAACCTTTATTCTTAGTTGACCCTTCTTAATCTTTGTTACTTACGTGATGCATAGGCGCAGCCTAGTTAACAATAATTAATTGACGTCTTTAACCTTATTTTTATGGCAAAGAAAAAAGTAACTATTTTCAAAAAAATATTAATTGCTAATCGCGGTGAAATTGCCTTGCGTATTATTCGCACCTGTAAAGAAATGGGGATTAAAACTGTGGCAATATATTCCACCGCTGATGCTGAAAGCTTGCATGTAAGGTTTGCAGATGAGGCAGTTTGTATTGGGCCTGCTCCGAGTAATGATTCATACTTAGACATTGCTAGAGTAATCTCTGCAGCTGAGATTACTAATTCAGATGCAATTCACCCGGGATATGGATTCCTATCGGAGAGTGCTAAATTCTCTAAGATATGTGAGGAACACGGTATCAAATTTATTGGAGCTTCTCCTGAAATGATTGACGGTATGGGAGACAAAGCGTCTGCCAAAGCGACTATGTTAGCAGCAGGGGTCCCATGTGTGCCTGGTTTTGAGGGCTTGATTGAAAATGCTGGTCATGCGATTAAGATGGCTGCAGAAGTTAAGTATCCCGTAATGATAAAAGCCACTGCTGGTGGTGGAGGTAAAGGAATGCGTATTTGTTGGGACGATGAAAATTTGAAGGTAAATTTAAAATCTGCTATGCAAGAAGCGAAAGCTGCATTTGGAAATGATGGTATGTACATGGAGAAATTCATACAAGAGCCACGTCATATTGAAATTCAAATTGCAGGTGATAAATACGGTAACGCATGCCACATGAGTGAAAGGGATTGTTCTATTCAAAGACGGCATCAAAAATTAGTCGAAGAAACTCCATCTCCCTTTATGACTCCCAAATTGAGGAAGAGAATGGGAGATGCTGCTGTAAAAGCAGCAAAGGCAGTTAAATATGAAGGTGTTGGAACAGTTGAGTTTTTGGTTGATAAAAATCGTGATTTTTATTTTATGGAAATGAATACTCGAATTCAGGTTGAACACACGATAACTGAAGAGGTAATAAATTTTGATCTGGTAAAGGAGCAGATCAAATTGGCTGCTGGAATAGAAATAACAGGGCAAGGTTATGAACCTAAGCTGCATGCAATTCAGTGTAGAATTAATGCCGAAGATCCGCAGCATGATTTTAGACCAAGCCCAGGAAAGATTACCAACTATCACGCGCCTGGTGGTCATGGTATTAGAATAGACACTCATGTTTATGCAGGTTATACTATTCCGCCTAATTACGATTCAATGATTTCTAAGCTTATCACGGTTGCTCAGACAAGAGAGGAGGCCATTACTAAGATGGAAAGAGCTTTAGATGAGTACATAATCGAGGGGATCAAAACTACTATTCCCTTTCATCAACAATTAATGCAAGATTCTAAATTTAGAGAAGGTGATTTTACAACTAAATTTATGGATGACTTTGAAATTAAGAAGTATTAAACTACTTATTACTATTATCGTGAAGACTTTGTGGGTAAAAATATTCCAGTGAAACCCGCTTAATCAGATAAAGACCAGTTTAATTATTTATTGAACTAGAGTAAATTTAGTGACCAAGATAATATTGAATCAAGCACTTGCTTTCTCTGAAGCTTTTACTTTTTTACCAATCATTTTTTGAGTGCACTCAACAATTGCAACATCATCATATTCGCATTCTCTGTATAGTTCTTCTTGAGAGCCATGCTCAACTATACTATCCGGCATACCAAGCATTTTCACTTGTGCTGAATAACCATTAATAGCCATAAATTCTAATACAGCACTTCCTGCGCCTCCTACAATACATCCATCCTCAACAGTTATAATTTTGTCAAACTTTCCGAAAACCTCATGAAGCATAACTTCATCCAGTGGTTTAACGAACCGGAGATCATAATGAGCTGCATTTATTCCTTTAGATTCAAGTTGCTCGCAAGCTTTGATGGCGTACTTTCCGATATGCCCAATGGTGAGTATTGCTATATCAGAACCTGTTCTGATTTTCTGACCCTTACCAATTTTCACTTTTTTCATTGGCGTTTTCCACTCTGTCATAACACCCTGCCCTCTAGGATATCGAATAACAAACGGAGCTCCATTATCTTTATGTTGAGCAGTATACATAAGATTTCGTAATTCAGCTTCGTTTAGAGGAGCAGAAACAACCAAATTAGGAATACAGCGCATATAGGCCAAATCATAAGCCCCATGGTGCGTAGGGCCATCGGCCCCTGCAATTCCGCCTCTATCTAAACAAAACACAACGTGTAGATTTTGCATCGCTACATCGTGAATCACCTGGTCGTATGCCCGTTGCATAAATGAAGAGTATATGTTACAAAAAGGAATCAACCCTTGTGTTGCCAATCCTGCAGAAAAGGTTACAGCATGCTGCTCTGCAATTCCCACATCTATAGCTCTGTCAGGCATTGCATTCATCATAATATTAAGGGAACATCCTGAAGGCATGGCAGGGGTTATTCCCATTATTTTTTTATTCTTCTCCGCAAGTTCTACAATTGTATGTCCGAACACATCCTGATATTTTGGAGGCTGTGGATTTTTTGGAACTACTTTAATAATTTCACCAGTTTCTTTATTAAACAATCCCGGGGCATGCCATTTCGTTGGAGAGCCATCTTCTGCAGGTTGATATCCTTTCCCCTTTTTTGTGAGAACATGAAGAATCTTAGGTCCAGGAATATCTTTTAAATCTCGAAGGATTTTACTTAAGTGATTTACATCATGCCCATCAACTGGCCCGAAATATCTAAAGTTAAGCGATTCGAATAAATTGCTTTGTTGAAGTAAAGAAGATTTAACAGCCCCCTCAACTTTAGATGCAATTTCTTGCGCGTTAGAGCCAAACTTACTGAACTTACCCAATAAATTCCAGACCTCATCTTTTACTTTATTATAGGTGTGCGAAGTAGTAATGTCAGTTAAATAGTCTCTTAGTGCGCCAACATTTGGATCTATCGACATGCAGTTATCATTGAGAATAACTAGAAGATTTGCATCGGTAACGCCTGCGTGGTTTAAACCTTCAAAAGCTAAACCAGCGGTCATTGACCCATCCCCAATAACTGCAATGTGTTGTTTGTCTTCTCCTTTGTATTGGCTTGCAACAGCCATTCCTAGAGCTGCAGAAATTGATGTAGACGAATGACCAACTCCCATTGTGTCGTATTCGCTTTCTTTCCTTTTAGGGAATCCACTGAGGCCTTTATAAATTCTATTAGTGTGGAAAATCTTTCTCCGTCCGGTGAGAATTTTGTGCCCGTACGCTTGGTGGCCAACATCCCATACCAATTGATCATGTGGAGTGTTAAAAACATAATGCAGGGCAACTGTCAACTCAACAACGCCAAGACTAGCCCCAAAATGACCACCTTTTTGTGAAACAACATCAACAATGAAGTCACGTAATTCATCACATACTTGTGTCAACTGAATATCTTTCAGCTTCCGTAGGTCTTCAGGAATATTAATCTTTTGAAGAAGTTCGCCTGTTGTTGCTTCCATCTCGAAATAAAATTAAGTTAAGCAAAGATATCAAACAAAAAGTAGTCATAACCGCTTCAATAGACTAATTTTTAAATTGCCTCTAATTTCTGTGTTAAACAACCAGAAAAAAAGGAAAGTTTAAGTGCGAAAGAACTTAGCTTAATACGCCAGTATCACTAGCGCCTTCAGCAATATATTTCGATTTTACTTTTAGTATTTCGTAAACACTTTCTCTTATTCCATCAGACATTGCTCCGGTAGGTAAGCTATTTGCCTCTTCCCCAAACGGGTCTTCAATTTCTTCCGAAATTACCTCGATGCCCATCATCGCAAACGCCATTACCATTACCGCCGGAATGGTTAAATACTCAAATTTTGGAACTAAGCCGAAAGGCAGAATGAAAATATAAATAAGAATGAACAGCTTGATAAACGTGCTGTGAGAGAATGGTATTGGTGTTTTCTTTATTCGTTCGCAGACACCCAAAACATCTATAAACCCTTGTAAAATAGTTCGAACTTGTATTTTGTCGAATTCGGTCATCATACCAGATTCTGAAATTTCTTTTACTTTTAAATGCATGTTAGAGGCAATAGCGTTGGGGAGATGCTTTATTTTTTGATAGTCCTCTGCCGTTTTAGCATTTGTAAAAATCATGCTGTCTTGGGCACGACCATTCTTATTTCTCAGATGCCATCTCAGAGCAATGGCGAAATTTGAGATGTGAATTACAAAAAACTTCCGCAATCGTCTATCTTCCATAGGGATGTGCGTATGAAGGTGAAGCGCCAGAGTTCTAGAATCATTTATTAGTTTTCCCCAAGCTTTTCGACCTTCCCACCAACGGTCGTAAGCGCTGTTTAGCCTAAAGACTAAAAACATGGATAAAACAAAACCAAGCATCGAGAAGAACATCGAGTCCATAGTTAGTTTCCCATTGAGCCAATGCATGTTGAAAATAGTGATTAAAGTGGCGTAAACAGTTACAATTCCAACAAATTTTAACAGTTGCTGTTGGTTATAACTCTCCTTAAACGTTTTTCCAATCGTCTTAAACAGTACTCCCCACTCTTTCGATTCATATATAATCATGACTTAATTCTTTTTTGAAAGAATTTCAAAAGTAGGTTATTGTTACTCTAGACACAAAACTGTGATATTATAATCTTATTAAAATTAGAAAAGCTTTGCTGAATTATTTTCTTCATATTGTTCGTCAACTAGAAGATTTTCACTCTCAGCGCCTTCTACAGCAAGCGAATCTACGCGCTCATTTAACACATTCCCCGCATGCCCTTTTACCCAGGTAAATTTCACATTTTGTTTTGGATAAATTTTTAAAAATCGCTGCCAAAGGTCAACATTTTTTTTGCCTTTAAATCCTTTTTTCTGCCAACCGAAAACCCATTTTTTTTCTACGGAATCAATCACATATTTTGAATCTGAAAAAATCATTACGTTATTATTTGGTTGTTTTATCATCTCTAAAGCGACTATTACAGCCAGAAGTTCCATTCGGTTATTGGTAGTTAACCGATAACCGACAGAAATATCTTTTCGGTATTCCCCTGACATTATTACTATTCCATAACCCCCTTTTCCGGGGTTTCCCTTTGCAGAGCCATCTGTGTATACGATGATATCAGCCATTAAAAGACAATGAAATCTTGAGGATCGACCGGGGTTCCATTATGCCATAACTCTAGATGTAAATGAGGCCCAGAAGATAGCTCACCAGATTCTCCGATTATGGCGATTGCCTCACCGGCTTTAACTTTATCTCCAACCTTTTTAAATAGAACCGAGTTGTGTTTGTATATTGATATAAGGTTGTTTTCATGCTGTACTTGAATAACATGACCTGTTTCTGAAGTCCATGTGGCGAGAGTAACAGTGCCATTTAGGGTAGATTTAATTGCTTCGTTTTCCGGAGCAATAATGTCAACTCCAAAATGCTGTTCTTTTAGACTAAAAGACGAAGAAACAATCCCTTTGAGGGGTGTAAAAAAAAACATTTTTGAAATAGAGGAGGTGGCACCCCCATCACTATTAAAATGCAAATTATATTGATCTTCGGACTCAATTCTTTGTCTTAATAATGAGTCTTGTTTTGATGGTCTATTTTCAATGTCGTTAATTGAAATCGGCTCTCCGGATTGGGAAACAGAATCCTTGGCGACAGGGCCACGGCCCTGCAGGATTGCCCGAATATTTTCAGCATACTGCAACTCCATTCTTGCTTTTTCTTGCAGTGAGTCTGCTCTAATTAAAGCATACGTAGCCATTTGTTTCGTTTGAACGTCCGCATAACCCGGAATAACCTCTCGAACAGGAGTAAATGCTATTAAGATAGATGTAATAAATACAACGACAAGGACAATGATGCTTCCCCAGGTATAAACATTCAGGGGCGATAATATCATTGAGAACTTTACCTCAAATGTGTCATCATTCATTACAACCAAGCGAAACTTGTTTCGCAGGCTTTTAATGATTTTTTTCTCTTTTGGTTTTTGCAATGTGCCAGTATTGAATTAGTGCAAATATCACAATAATCTTAAAGATGTATGAATACTAATACCCTCTTCTAAAAAATAAAATAATTTTGCTTTTTGAGCGTTTCGAGAGATTGTAGTAATAGTGAAAGGAATTAACAAATATAAAAAAGTTGGGTCAATTGCCTTCATTGCATTGATTTTGTTGGGTTGCTCCACTGAAAAAAATACCGCGATTAATAGAGGCTACCATAATGTTACAGCAAGGTATAACGGTTATTTTAATGCAAAGGAAAGCATTAAAGAAGGGGTTGGAAAATTAAATGACTCTCATGAAGAGAATTATGAAGAAATATTGCCGATTTACGTTTATGGTGACGAAAGTGCGGCAAGGAGCGTTTATCCGCAGATGGATAGGGCAATCGAGAAAAGCTCATACGTAATCAATAATCACTCGATGTATATTAAAAAGGTTGAGTATTGTTCGTGGATTGATGATAGTTACTTTTTAATAGGGAAAGCAAGCTTTTACAAAAAGGATTTTGATAAAGCTGAGGAAATGCTTGCCTACGTGGCAAGCGAGTATAAAGAAGATCCAATTCGTTTTGATGCTATGTTATGGTTGGCAAGAACATATATAGAGAGTGAAGAATTTTCCAATGCAAGAGGGTATTTGGATAAGTGTAATGTTGATGAATTTCCTGAAAAGAAATTAGCAGAACTGAAAGCAGTAAAAGCCGACTTTTATTTAAAACAAGAAAATTATGAATCAGGAGCAAAAGAGCTTAAAAACGCCTTGGAGTTCACAAAAAGACGAGAGGATAAAGTTAGGCTAACGTTTATTCTTGCTCAGGTTTTTAAAGAAAGTGGAGATTCAAAAAATGCAATACGTTATTACGATGCTGTTTTAAAGCTCAACCCAGACTATGAGATGGGATTTTACGCAAACATTCATAGTGCTTTGGCTCATGAAGGAGGAAACAGCGGCCCTATTAAAACGAAGCTTAAAGAAATGGCGAAAGATGAAAAATATGAGGAATTCTTCGATCAGATTTATTATGCCTTAGCGGAGTTAGAATTAAAAGAAAATAATAAAGAAAAAGGCATTAAATATCTAACGCTTTCTTACGAAAAAAGCATTATAAACGATGATCAAAAGGCAAAATCTTTCAATCGTTTAGCAGACATTTATTTTGATGATGAGTTATATATTTTATCACAAAACTATTACGATAGCACGGTTTCGTTTGTTGATAAATCGCAACCAGAATATCCTGAAATCTTAGAAAGAAGAAATAGTCTTACTCGATTAGTAAAAGATATTTTAGTTATCAATAAAGAGGATAGCCTTCAGCATTTATCAACACTACCAAAAGCTGAACAGGAGGGTGTTGTCGACGATATTATTAGCGAGATAATAGCAAAAGAAGAGCGAATAAAAGCGGAGGAAGAGGCAAACGCCCTGAACGCTCAAAACACACCAACTAATGTTAAAATTAACCAGGGAACTAGCACGGATTGGTACTTCTACAATGAGTCTACCATAGCATTCGGCAAGTCAGAATTTAAGAAAAAATGGGGAACAAGAAAGCTAGAGGACAATTGGCGCAGAAAAAATAAATCGTCAACTGCTGGTAATGACTTTGATATAGATTATGGAGAACTTGAAGATTTAGGGATAGAGGATACAAATGCTACTTCAAGAGATTTGAAGAGCCCAAGATATTATCTTCAGAATATCCCAAATAGTAAATCGAAAATGAACAAATCTCATAATAAAATAATCGCAGCTCTATACGATTTAGGTCTAGTTTACAAAGAAAAGTTAAACGACAACAAACAAGCAATTATAACTTTTGAGGATTTGGTTGCGCGATACGATACTAGCAAGTACCATGTGAGCGCCTATTATCAGCTATTTAGAATGTATACGGAAGCAAACAATTCAGCTATGGCGAACGAATACAAACACAAAGTTTTAAAAGATTTTCCTAAATCTCAATATGCTAAATTGATTCAAAATCCTAGCTACCTTGATATCGAGAAAAACCAAGCTTCAGCTGCTTCTAAATTTTATGAAAAAACATATCAATTGTATAAAGAAAAACTATTCATGCGGGTGATAAACAACTCTAATAAAGCAGATTCCTCATTTAAAGGCAATGACCTGCTTCCTAAATTTCACTATTTAAAGGCACAGTCTTTAGGAGCAACGGATAGCCTAATTGTATATAAAGAATCCTTAGAAACGTTGATTGATAACTATCCAGATGCACCAGAGGCTGAGGTCGCTAAACGCACATTAGAATACCTTACTAAAGGGGAACCTATAAACGGAAATGAGAGTGGATTAGAGATTAATTATAAATTTAAGGCCGATGCTAAACACCACTTAATAATAATTCTTCCAAAGGATGGTGTGGACATGAGCAAATCAAAAATAGCCGTATCCGATTTTAATAGAAAGTATTACAAATCAGATGAGCTAAAAATAAACTCTACGGTTCTAAGCAATGGAGATCGATTGATTATCGTAAAAGATTTTAATAATGTATTTAAAGCAATGGATTACTTCAAGTCGTTTGATGAAAACTCTGACATATTAAAGACTTTAAAAGAGAGTGCTATTACTAAATTTGCAATATCAGTATCTAATTACCCAGAATTTTACAATGCAAACGATATTGATGGATATCAGGGGTTTTTCGACATTAATTATAAGTAGAATACTGGAATTCAAGATTAAGCAGAGTAAATTTATTGAGACCCAAGGCCCCACGTTTTTATCCTGCCCCATTTCCTTTGAACTCCATTTCTTTTCTGCTTTGAAAATATTTTGCAGACGACTAAAAAATGTAATTGTTGCCAGAAGAATATGATAATCTTGCGCTCGCAAATGCACTGTAATAGCCAGTAAAATAATCTTTTACAACATAATTTTATTAAAAATAAGGGTAATTTTTTGTCATAAAATAATACCTTTGTTTCGATAAATTTGAAGTTATGTTCAAAAAAGGAATTGATAAAATGGCAAAAGCAAGCGAATCAGATTCTGCTGTAGGAAACACGATTACAGCAGGAACAACTATAACGGGAGACATAAACACTAACGGAAACATTAGAGTGGATGGCACTATTCAAGGGTCGGTAAACGCGAAAGGAAAAGTAGTTGTTGGTCAAACCGGCAAAATTGAAGGAGAGGTCGTTTGCCAAAATGCTGATATATCGGGTACACTAAAGGCGAAAGTTACGGTGGCTGAATTACTTTCATTAAAATCCACAGCGAATTTATTGGGTGAAATCGTAACAAATAAATTAGCAATTGAACCCGGAGCTAATTTTTCTGGTAATTGCAGTATGGGCGCAGTTGTAAAAGAAATGAGCCATGGAGGACAAGCAGAAGAAATTTCAAAACAGTCGAGAACAGCGTAGTAAATACGTTGAATTTTCTGGGTTAGCAATTCAAATTGTCGTTATGATGGTACTAGGGGTGTTTACTGGTAAATGGCTTGACGAAAAAATGGTCAACTCAAAGCCTTTGGCAACAATCTTCCTCACTTTATTTTCTATCGTAGCGTCACTTTATTATCTGGTAAAAAAAGTTAAGTAATGGGACGTGTTAGGTCTAACAATCAGAGGTATTTCATTACAATATCTATTCTTTTTGCGTTGTTGCTGATTTTTCTCAATGCGCTACTAATTTTAAAATTTTCCGATATTAATTTACGTTTAATAATTAATCTATTGCTGATTTTGTTTTACGGCAGTTCAATTATTTCTGGATTCACTCTAATTAAGTCTAGCGAGAAAAGACCGCAAGACATTGTGCGGGTATCGATGGCATCAACCACATTCAAATTATTAGGCTATCTTTTTGTTTTAGGTACAATTATTTATCTAAACAAGTCTTTGGCAAAAGAAATTGTTGGATTTTTCTTTATGCAGTATTTTGTATTCACATTAGTTGAAAAGGTTTTTATCTTCAAGTTTCTGAAAAGATAATATCATCTTTTCTCTCAACCCACAAATTTCTTTATTAATCTTTAAAAAATAACTTAATATCTTTTGTGCCGGCTTTTTATTAACTACTTTTGCAGCGAATATTGAGAAGGGTTCCAAATGTTAGACGATGAATAACGGAAAATATATAGTAATAGCGATAAGTTTAGCCGTATTTTTTACTTCTATTTTTAATAAATGTGTTGCTCAGGGAGAGGGTAATTCACATAATGAAGAAGTAGTTAGAAATGTGATTGTCGACAGCGAGGAATCGCTAGATGAGAGCGATGCGGTTTTGGAGGAAGAATCATTTAACGCTGGCGAGATGATTATGGAGCACATTGACGATAGTCACGAGTGGCATCTATGGGGAAAAGGAAGTAGTTCAGTTTCAGTACCACTGCCGATAATTATCTATCATCAGGATAATGGTTTCAGTGTTTTTATGTCAAGTAATTTTCATCATGGTCATACGGCTTATAATGGCTATAGGTTATTAACTGAACACTTCTTGCATCATCATGAAATAGATCCTAACGATTATCCTCATGATATGGTTGTGGCGGTAACAGCTGATGGAAAGTTAGATAAGGCTTCAACATTAAAAATTTGGGATTTTTCAATAACTAAAAATGTTGCGGCACTATTGACAAGTGTATTTTTGTTAATGTGGATTTTCATTTCAATTGCCAAAACTTACAATAAAAGGGTTGGTCAAGCTCCAACAGGAATGCAATCGTTCATGGAGCCAATTATTATGTTTATTAGAGATGATATTGCAAAACCATCAATTGGGGATAAATATGAGAAATTTATGCCATATTTACTCACGCTGTTCTTTTTCATTTGGATTAATAACGTAATGGGCCTTATCCCGCTTATTCCAGGAGGAACGAATTTAACAGGTAATATAGCGATTCCAATTGTTTTAGCCTTTTTTACATTCGTTTTAACAACAATAAATGGGAATGCACATTACTGGAAACATATTTTTGCCATGCCGGGTGTACCTAAACCGATATTGTTAATCTTAACACCACTTGAAGTTGCTGGTATATTTATCAAGCCAATAGTATTGGTCATTCGATTGTTTGCCAACATAACTGCAGGACATATTGTAATGTTGGTGTTTTTTAGTTTAATATTTATTTTTGGTGAAACTTCAGCTGCAGCGGGATATGGTGTCTCAGTTGCGTCTGTTGCATTCACCGTATTTTTAACGTTTTTAGAATTATTAGTTGGTATTATCCAGGCTTATGTTTTTACATTATTGTCAGCCATTTATTTTGGTATGGCAACAGCAGGGGGAGACCATTAAGGGTTTATTTATTGTTTAATTTTTAAATTTTGTTGTTATGGATACATTAACAATTTTATTACAAGCTGATGGCGGAATGGCTATCGCTAAAGCTGGTGCTGTTATTGGTGCTGGTATTGCTGCTTTAGGTGCTGGAGTTGGTATTGGACGAATTGGCGGAAGCGCTTTGGAGTCTATTGCGAGACAACCAGAAGCTAAAGGTGATATCGTTTCTAACATGATTCTTGCAGCGGCACTTGTTGAAGGTGTTGCTCTTGGAGCTGTTGCATTAGGCTTTATTGTAGGCTTGTAGTAAACAAACTTTTCATGCTCCCAACGGTTGGTTGGGAGTCTGAAAAACTTAAAAACATTATAGTATGAGTTTAATTACCCCGGATATAGGATTATTATTTTGGATGGTCGTTTCTTTTGGAATCGTTTTATTCATCTTGAAAAAATTTGCTTGGAAACCAATTCTTGATTCAGTAAAAGAAAGAGAAGATTCAATTGAAGAAGCTTTAGCACAGGCAGGAAAAGCAAAGGAAGAGCTTGAAAAATTACAAGCAAACAACGAAGATTTGTTAAAGCAAGCTCGTGAAGAGCGAGACTTAATAATCAAAGAAGCTCGCGAGGCTAAGGACAATATGATTCACGAAGCCAAGAGCAAAGCTAAAGAGGAAGCAGATAAGATTTTAGTTTCTGCAAGAGAAACTATTGAAAGTGAAAAGCTATCTGCCGTGGCGGAGTTAAAAAGCCAAGTGGCGGTATTGTCTATAGAAATAGCTGAAAAGATATTAAGGGATGAGCTTTCTGCTGAGGACAAGCAAAAGAAATTGGTTAACAATTTATTGGAAGACGTAAACCTCAATTAAGATGGCAGGTTCTAGAGCAGCAGTTAGATACGCGAAATCACTTCTTTCACTCTCGATTGAGCAAAACGCTTTAGAGGATGTTAACAAAGACATGAATTTGTTGGCAAACACCTGCAAATCAAGTAGTGACTTAATGCTGTTGTTAAAAAGTCCGATTGTTAAAACGGATAAAAAGCAGGCTATTTTGAGCGCAATCTTTACTAATAAAATAGGTAAATTAGTTTCTTTGTTTATCGAAATCATTACCAAAAAGAAAAGAGAAGCAATTATTTTAGATATTGCTCTTGCGTTTGGCGAACAGTATAATGCTCACAAGAACATTACTTCTGCAAAAGTTTCTACAGCAATAGCTTTAGATAAAGATTTGAAATCTAAAATTATGGCAATTGTTAAAACAGCATCTAAAGGAGAAGTTGAAATTGAGGAAGAAGTAAACAAAGATTTGATAGGAGGACTTATTATAAAAATTGATGATCAACAAGTTGATTCAAGTATTCATAGTAAATTACAGAAATTAAAAAGAGAGTTTAGTAAAACACTCAATTAAACGAATAATAAAAAGAGAAAGCATGGCCGAAGTTAAACCAGCAGAAGTTTCTGCGATATTAAGAGAGCAACTTGCGGGCTTCAAGTCTGAAGCTGAATTGGAAGAAGTTGGTACGGTACTCCAAATAGGAGATGGTATAGCTCGTATTTATGGGTTATCTAATGTACAATCAGGGGAATTAGTTGAGTTCGAAAGCGGACTTCAAGCAATTGTTTTGAACCTTGAAGAGGATAATGTTGGTGCTGTACTTTTAGGTCCTGCAGGCAATATAAAAGAAGGTGCAACTGTCAAAAGAACGGGAAAAATTGCTTCCATTAAAGTTGGTGAAGAAATTGTCGGTCGTGTAATAAATACATTGGGTCATCCAGTCGACGGAAAAGGACCTATCGGGGGTGAGCTTTTTGAAATGCCTCTAGAGCGGAAAGCACCAGGGGTTATATATCGGCAACCGGTAAGTGAACCTCTTCAAACAGGGATTAAGGCGATTGACTCTATGATTCCAGTAGGAAGAGGACAAAGAGAGTTAATTATTGGTGACCGTCAAACAGGAAAAACAACTGTTGCTATTGATACGATAATCAACCAAAAAGAATTTTATGACAGAGGGGAACCTGTATACTGTATCTATGTTGCGATTGGTCAAAAAGCATCTACTGTTGCGGGTATTGTTCAGGTTCTTGAGAAAGCAGGTGCTATGGCGTATACCACAATAGTTACAGCTAATGCATCAGATCCTTCTCCGATGCAGTTCTATGCGCCGTTTGCTGGAGCAGCAGTCGGAGAGTATTTTAGAGATACGGGTCGCCCAGGACTGATTGTTTATGATGATTTATCAAAACAAGCCGTTGCTTATCGTGAAGTATCACTTTTATTGAGAAGACCTCCAGGTCGTGAAGCATACCCAGGCGATGTGTTTTTCCTTCACTCAAGACTATTAGAAAGAGCTGCGAAAGTGAATTCGTCTGATGCGATTGCGCAAGACATGAACGACTTGCC
>Ga0055584_100002140_pt1 | contig 19513 bp, 18 predicted proteins | sample OSDHelmetaG_FD_58716 | JGI IMG/M metagenome (GOLD analysis project Ga0055584, IMG submission 58716) | Pelagic marine sediment microbial communities from the LTER site Helgoland, North Sea, for post-phytoplankton bloom and carbon turnover... | ecosystem: Environmental > Aquatic > Marine >... | reverse complement strand
ACGCGGCCGACGACGACGACGCGGCCGACGACGACGACGCAGCCGACGACGACGACGTGGTCGACGACGACGACGTGGTCGACGACGACGACGCAGTCGACGACGACGACGCAGTCGATGACGACGACGCCGGGGACGACGACGACTCCGTGGGCGGCGACGACGGCTGCTCGGGCTGCGCCGCGGCTGGGGGCGGTGCTTCGTTGCTGCTGCTGCCGCTGCTGGGGCTCATCCGCCGTCGCTGAGGCGTTGTCGCCCAGCCGCGCCGTCCCGCGGCGGCAGGTAGCCTCCCGGCCATGTTCGCACTCCAAGACATCACCGCCGTCGTCACCGGAGCCGCCAGCGGCATCGGCCGCGCGCTCGCCCAGGAACTCGCCGCGCGCGGCGCCCACCTCGCCCTCGCCGACGTGGTGGAGGAGGGCCTGGCGGAGACCGCGGCCAGCATCGAGGGGGACCGCCGGGTCAGCACCCACGTGGTCGACGTTTCGGACCTCGACGCCATGCGGGCGTTTGTCGATGCCGTCGTCGCCGAGCACGGCGCGGTGCACCTGGTCATCAACAACGCCGGAGTGACCGTGGACGGCGGGTTCCACGAGCAGAGCATCGAGGACTTCCAGAAGGTCATGGGCGTCAACTTCTGGGGCGTCTACTACGGCTGCAAGCTGTTCCTGCCGCACCTGCTGGCCGTCGACCGCGGTTGGATCTGCAACATCTCCAGCGTCTTCGGCATCGTCGGCATCCCATCGCAGTCGTCGTACTGCGCCAGCAAGTTCGCCGTCCGCGGCATGAGCGAGGCGATGTGGGAGGAGCTGGAGGGCACGTCCATCGGCCTGACGGTGGTGCACCCCGGGGGCGTTCGGACCGGCATCGCAGCGTCCAGCAAGTCCTACGACGAAGAGACCTACAACCGCATGGTCGACTTCTTCCAGAAGAAGACCATGCGGCCAGAGTCGGCCGCGCGCGTGATCCTGGACGGCATCGCGGCGGAGCGGCCGCGGGTGCTGGTCACCCGCGAGGCTCCTTGGATGGACCGCCTCAAGCGGCTCCTGCCCGTCCGCGGAAACCGAATCGTGGCAGAGCTGGTGGTCAAGCAGCTGGGCCTCGCCGACCGTGCGCGAGCACGCCGCAAGGGCTTCCTGGATCCGCCGCAAAGCTGACTCCGCCCGCCTCCGCACAACTCCTCCAATTCCCACGGGATCCCGGCCGGAGGATCCGGTAGGGTTGCGGCCTACGGCTTTCTCCTTCGATCAGGAGCCCCGTGATGGCAAAAGCCCTTGCGCAGCGAAAGGACGCGAAGAACGCGTCCTCGAAAGACACCGGCCGGCCCAAGGCCGGCGGCCCGGTCCCCGCGACCGTCAAGCTCCCCGAGGCGAAGCCCGCCATCGCGACCTCACGCGCGGCCGACTTCGGCAACAAGATGGCGGCGAAGAAGCCGCCGCCGTCCAAGGCCAAGAGCAACAAGGCCCCCGCCCCCAAGAACGCCCCCAAGGTCGCGGGCGGTGCGGGGAAGGCCGCGCCCGCCGTGCAGGGCGGAAGCAAGGCGGTCGCCGACGACACGAAGGCCGTCGCGAAGGACCTGACCAGCAGCAAGCCCACGGCGTTTGCCAAGAAGGTCCCGACGGTCGGCAAGAAGCTCAGCACCGCCGGCAAGGCGGAAGCCGCCAAGGCGACGAAGGCGTTGCCCAAGTTCAAGGCGACCATGCCCGGCGAGGCCTCGGCCAAGGCCGGAAAGCCGGTCAAGGCCAAGGCCGACGACAAGGTCGCCGCCGAGGGCAAGGGGCCCGACGCGAAGGCCCCGAAGCTCCCCAAGGAGAAGGCCGGCAAGTCGACGCAGAAGAAGGTCGGCGGCGCGGCCATGGCGGGGCTCGGCAAGGACTCCGCCGCCGAACAGGTTCAAGCGAACTTCAGCGCCGCGGTGAAGGGCGTCGGGTCGAAGTCCGGCGTAAACACCGATCCGGGCCCCGCGCCCGACGTGAAGCTGTCGGGCAGGTCCTCCCCCGTGCGCGCCGAGCAGGGCGACGTCGACGCCGACAAGAAGATGGACACCGCGCTCGCCGAGCAGTGGAAGGCCATCGACAAGGGCCCCGGCCCTCAGAACGTCCAGCGCGTCGAGCTCACCGAGGAGTTCACACCCCAGGAGTTCGACGCCGGCCAGATCGCAGAGATCAAGCCCGACCAGAAGATGTCGGACTTCGTGGACGCGCCGGTGCCGGCCAACGTCCGCGACAAGGCCGACCAGATCATGGCGCCGGAGTTCTCGGCGAACCTGGGCAAGGCGGAGAAGCAGTTCGACGCCGCCGTCGACAAGCGCGACGAGGCTCGCGACAAGGCCGTCAGCGACGCCGAGTCGAAGGTCGAGGCGGCCAACGCCGACGCGCAGAAGTCGCAGGAGAAGCAGGTCGCCCAGGCCCGCAAGGACATCGTCAAGAGCCAGAAAGAGACGAAGAAGAAGCAGGCCAGCGAGCTGGCGAAGGCGAAGAAGAAGTCGGACAAGGAGAAGAAGAAGGTCGAGAAGTCGATCTCCAAGAAGACCGCCGACACCGACAAGAAGGTCGCCAAGAAGTTCGCCGAGGGGAAGAAGAAAGCCGAAGGCAAGAAGAAGGCCGCCGAGAACAAGGCGGCGGCGAAGAAGCGTGAGGCGGAGAAGAAGAAGGAGAACATGTCCTGGTGGGAGCGGGCGACGTCCGCCATCGGCGACTTCCTGGACTCCCTCGTCGACGTCATCGGCGGCATCTTCGACGCCCTCGCCAACGCCGTGTCCAGCGTGCTCAACGCGGTCAAGGACTACGCCATCAAGGCCATCGACGCGGCCGTGTCCTTCGCGTGCAAGGCACTCGACGTGTTCGCCGGCTTCCTCAAAGTGCTCGTAACCGAGCTGCTGGGCAGCGTCTTCCCAGGGCTCGCCAAGTCGCTGTGCGAGCTGATCGACAAGGTCGCCGAAGCCAGCAAGAAGGCGATCAAGAAGTTCGGCGAGGGGCTCAAGAAGGCAGTCACCGCCGCCATCGACGGCCTGAACAAGATCGTCCAGAAGGTGCTCGAGATCGCGAAGGTCGCCCTGACGACCGCGCTGACCGTCGCCGCCGCCGTCGTGACCGGCGACTGGGAGCGCGCGTTCAAGGCGCTGCTCGACGGCGCCTTGCAGATCGCTGGCATCCCGCCCGCTGAGTTCTACAAGCTCATGGGCAAGGGGATGGACTCGATCAAGGCCATCGTCGACAACCCCGGCGCGTTCGTCGGCAACTTGATCAAGGCCGCGGTCACCGGCTTCAAGCAGTTCAGCGGCAACTTCCTCAAGCACCTCATGGGCGGCATCGTCGGCTTCTTGACGATGCAGATGAAGAGCTCCGGACTGCGGCTGCCCAAGAAGTGGGACGCGGCGGGGATCTTCGACCTGGTGATGCAGCTCGGGGGGCTGTCGAAGGACAAGATCTTCGAGCAGGTGGAGCGCAAGCTCGGCAAGAAGAACCGGGCCCGCGTCGAGTGGGTCTGGGAGAAGGTCGAGATCTTCCTCAAGGACGGCATCAGCGGGCTGTGGGACCAGGTGGCCAAGTACGTCGGCAACCTCTGGGACATGGCCCTGGACGGCATCAAGGGCTTCATCGGCGAGAAGATCGTCAAGGCCGCGGTCGTGAAGATCGCGTCGATGTTCAACCCCGCCGGGGCCATCGTTCAGGCGCTCCTCGCCGCCTGGAACGTCTATCAGTTCATCAAGACCCAGGCCGCCCGCCTGATGAAGCTCGTCACGGGCTTCATCAACGCCATGGCCGCGATTGTGGCCGGCCAGATCGGCGACGGCGCCAACAAGATCGAGCGCGGCCTCGCCGACTCCATCCCCCTGGCCATCGACATGCTCGCGCGCCTCCTGGGCATCGGCGGCATCGGCAAGAAGGTCAAGGAGATCATCGGCGGCTTCCAGAAGAAGGTGTCCGGGGCCATCGACAAGGTCATCGACACCGTCTGGAGCAAGGGCAAGGGCGTCTTCGAGAAGATGCAGGGCTTCGGCAAGGGCAAGGACGCCAAGGCTGGTGACAAGAAGCCCGACGCGAAGGCCGAGGGCGACAAGGCCAAGGACAAGGCCGCCAAGCCGGACCTGTCGAAGCTGCCGGCGCCCATCCTCGCCACCAAGGGTGGTGTGGTCGAGATCACCTGGAAGGACGGCCCTGGCGGCCCCCAGATGATGGCCGCCAAGACCTACCCCGGCGCTGTCCGGGCGAAGTCGCTGCCGGCCATCGACAAGGCGTTCGCGCCGCTGGCGAAGACCCCGGCCAAGGACGCGGTCGCGAAGAACCTGCAGCACGGCAAGGGCATGGCGATGGTGTCCGAGTCCAAGGCCAAGAAGTGGCAGGAGTCGGGCGGCCAGGACCTCGCGGGCGTGAACAGCAGCGTCAACCTGTTCGCCAACAACCTCTTCGAGGTCGTCGACTACGTGGCCGTCGCGACCGAGGCCGAGTTCCCGGCGCCGACGCAGTTCAACGCCGAGGGCGAGGCCCACAAGGTGTGGGTCGAGGACAAGAACGGCGAGCCCGAGGTGATGGTGGCGAGCACGCCACGGACGCTGCGGAGCCGCATCGCGGACTGGCGGAAGTGGACGCCGAGCCTCGACCCCGCGGACCAGAAGACGTTCGCCAACGGGCTCAACAAGCTCGAGTCGCTCGACAAGCAGGTCGAGGGGTTGGAGGACAAGGTCAAGTCCGGTGACAAGGCCGCGGAGCTCAAGCTGCGTGGCGTCCAGAAGGACCTGTCGACCGCCCTGTGGGAGACCTTCAAGCTCGTCCCCGACGAGAAGATCAAGCTGGCCGTCGAGGTGTTCTTCGAGCGGGCGCCCTTCAAGGCGTTCCTGGGCCAGGTCAAGACGATGAACACGGACTACGCCCTGGGCATCGACCCGGTGAAGGAGGCGAAGGCCGCCTGGCGGTTCGTGTTGTCGAACCTGCGCGCCATCGAGGATGACTACGTCTCGCTGCCGGGCCCGAGCGGCTCGCCAACCGAGCGGTACAAGGACCTGGGGAACCAGGCCTTCGAGTCTCTGATGGAGACCTTCGACCCGATGATCAAGGTCTTCAACGGCTGGCTGGACTCGCAGATGGCGACGGCTGGCTCGGCCGACTGGACGTTCTGGTCCGGGACCCCGGCCAAGGACGTCGCGAAGGCGGCGGGCGGGATGGTCCTGGAGCTCAGCGCCATCGGAAAGCAGTTCGACGCGAAGGGTGTGAGCCTGCAGTCGGGTGCCCAGATGGCTCTGTGGGGGGCGCTGTCCCGGGCCTACGCTCAGCGCGCCGCCGAAGACGTCGAGAGCCGAACTTACAAGGGCTTCCTGGGGCAGGACGCCGGCCGCGCCCAGTCGATCTTCAACAAGATCGAGAGCCCGGCCTTCACCGACGTCAGCGGCAAGCAGCTGTCCGTCGACGTGGACGTCGTCTACTACGCCTGCGCGGCGAAGTGGAACGGCACGAAGATCAGCGGCCCCGACTTCGCCGAGAACTCGGGTGGCCTGGCGGGCACGCTGGGGCAGTCGAAGAACGACCGCAGCGCGATGATCAAGCTGTTCAACGAGACCTACGCCACTGAGCTCGGACCCTCGGCCTGACCGACGTGATCGGCTCCGACCTCGCACCCGTCGACTACGGCCTGAGCGGGGATCTGATGGCCGCGCTGGCGGCCGACGAGCAGCTGGCGCTGGTCGATTCACTCATCGAAGAGGTCGTCGCGGGGCCGTCGCTCGGCGCCATGGAGGCCTTGGGCCGGTTGGGCGACCCCGCGGCGCTGCCCGCGCTGGACGTGCGCTGCTTCCACCCCGAGCCGCTGCTCGCGTCGGCGGCCCGGCGGGCGGTGGTCCGGCTGAGGGGCGAGGAGTCCGACGTCGAGGCGCTGGTGGAGCTGCTGGGCGAGCTGGGCGGGGACCCGCTGCGCGCCACGGTGGAGCTGCTCACGGAGCTGGAGGGCGAGGCCGCCTGGGCGGGGCTGCTGGCCTCGGTGGGGGTGTCGGACCCCCGGGCCCGGGGGGCGGCGCTGGACGAGCTGGCGATCCGCCTGGACCTGCCTGAGCGCTGTTGCGCGGCCCCCGCTCCGCTGGCGCGGCTGCGGTTGCTGCTGGCGACCCCGCTGGAGACCGTGTGGCCGCAGGCTTCGGTGGCCGCGGTGCGGATCGTGCGGGGGGTGCGAGCCGGTGAGCTGGCGACGTCGAGGCTGGCGGGGGCGGAGCCTTCGGCGGCGCTGCGGGCCTGGAGCGGAGCCTTGGCGGACGGCGGCGTGAGCCCCGCCGCGTGGGCGGCGCTGCAGGGCGAGGAGCGAGCGTGGGCCGAGGCCGAACTGCTCGCGAAGGCGGCGATGATCGATCCCGCGGCTCTGGAGTTCATTGCGTCGGCGGGGCTGACGGGGATGGCCCCGGCTCTGCTGGAGATCGTGGAGTGGCCGGACCTTCCGGGGCCCTGGCGGATGCGCGTGACCGACGCGCTGGACGAGCTGGAGTCGGCATGAAGGATGGCTGGGAAGCGGGCCGCGGGGCGGTCAAGGAGCTGGAAGGCTGGACCTGGACCGCGGAGTTCGAGCGGTTCGACCAGCGCAACAACCTGGCCGAGTACCGCTACGAGTTCTTCGCCGACGGGGAGCACCAGTTCTCCGACTGGGAGGGCTTCTCGCCGTGGGACGGCGTCGACGCCAACCAGTACGCCAGCGACGCCGTGTGGCAGCGGCGCCTCGAAGACGGAGTGCGGCACATCCTGGAGCGCGCCGAGCTGATCTGATCAGAGCCGCTCGACGAGCTCGGCCAGCGCCATCGCGGCGGTGAGGCCCGGGCTCTCGATGCCGGCCAGCGTGATCCAGCCGGGCAGCCCCCGACCGGACTCCTCGGCGACGACGAAGTCGGTCCACATTCCGGCGCCCGGGACGAGCTTGGCGCGCACGCCCGCGAGCTCCGGCTGCAGGTCGCCGGCCTCAAGGAACGGCATGAGTCGCTGGCCCGCCGCGAGGAAGGCGGGCACGACCTCGTCGCGCACCGACAGGTCGAAGCCGTCGGGGCTCCGCTCGACCCAGTGGATGTCGGGGCCCAGCCGCATCCCGCCGCCCGTGTCCAGGCACAGGTGCACGCCGAGCCCGCCTCCCTTGGCGCTGCCCACGGGGTAGACGAGCGAGCTCACCCGGCCGCGATGGCGCGGGGCGATGGAGCACCAGGCGCCCTTGCAGGGGAAGGTGCGGTAGCCGGCGGCGTCGACGTCGATGCCCGCCAGCGACGACACCACGTCTTGCCCCAGCCCCGCGGCGTTGACGACGCGGCGGGCGGTGAGGGCGCCGGGCTCGCCGCCGCTGACGAAGTGGAGGCGGTAGCCGGAGGGGAGGGGATCGACCGCGACGAGCTCGGTGCGCAAGGCGACGGTCGCGCCGGCCGCTTCGGCTTCGGCCTGGAAGCTGGCGGCGAAGCGGTGGCTGTCCACGATGCCGGTGGACGGCGAGAACAGCGCGGCGCGGCCCGCGAGCTCGGGCTGCTCCCGGCGCAGGTCGGCGGCGTCGAGCCACCGCAGGTCGTCGACCCCGTTGGCGGCGGCCTTGGAGGCCAGGGCCTGCAGCGGCGCCAGCTCGCCCTCATCGACGGCCACAATGTATTTGCCCACCCGAGGCGCGTCGATGCCGAGCGCGTCGCACCGGGCGTAGAGCAGCTCCTTGCCCCTCACGCACGCGCGCGCCTTGACCGACCCCGCGGGGTAGTAGATGCCGGCGTGCACGACCTCGGAGTTGCGCGACGACGTCTCCTGCACGATGCCGTCGTGGCGCTCGACGACGAGCAACGGACCACGCGGCGCGAGGCGCGCGGCGACCGCCAGCCCCACCACACCTGCGCCGACAACGACGGTTTCGTAGTCCATTCGCCAGAGTTCTAGCGGACGGTGTTGACGGCGATCGTCGAGTCGGGCATTTCTGGGGCGAGGCGGACGCCCCGACGTGTCCAACTGATCGGAAACTCGGCGAAAACACCGTATCTCCGCGATCCCTCAACACCACCGCAACAAGTCACAACGGCGCTGCCAAGAGTGGATGGAAACATCCTCTTGTCGATGCGGCGGCGAGAACGCGGCTGCCCTCGGCGAAGTCCCTTGAAGGGCAGCGGTGCCCTGAAGACCGAGTTTCTGAAACCACTGGAACCCTGGAGTTCACCATGATCGCTTCCAACATCTCGCTCATCCGCAAGTCCGCCACCGACGCCTTCGCCCGTCTGCACAACGACGAGGCCGGTCAGGGCATGACGGAGTACGTCATCATCCTCGTGGCCATCGCGGTCGTCTGCATCGCCATCGCGGTCCAGTTCGGCGGCAAGATCAAGGAGCTGTTCGAGACGGCTGACTCCGAGATCGACACGGTCGACAGCAACCTCTAATCCTTCGGGATTCGCTTGCGAGGGCGCCTCGGCTTCGGCCGGGGCGCCCTTCTGCGTTCTGGGGACTGCGGGGCTGAATCGCGGGGTTGTGCTAGTTGACCGCAGCTGACCGCAGCAACTTCGGAGGCGAGCCGTGCGTGGATGGATCTTGGGGATGGCCCTGCTGAGCGGGTGCGCCCTGGCGCCGGAGCTTCAGCCCGGCATCGAAGTCTGGGCCTGCGAGGTCGTCACGACGGGCCCCTCGGGGCAGCACCGCGTCCCCGGCTGGGGCCACGACTCCGGCGCCGCCGCCGCCAACGCCCGCCGGGCCGCCCGCGCCGGCGCTGCCGTAGAGCACGCCCTCGACGTCGCCGCGTCGCTCGCGCCGGACGGGGACGACGCGTGGAATCGGCGCGCCGACGCTTGGCTGTCCTACTCCGTGGACGACCCGCTCGCCGTGCCCGGTTGGACCGTGAGCCAGCCGTCGTGCTCCGGGGCTCGTTTCGCGCGTCGCCCCGCCTGGGTCGGCGGGCACATGGGCACCGGGCCCAGTCGAAACACGGCGCCCGCGGCCGCCGAGGCGGGCCGCGCCGAAGACTGCTGGGCCCGCTGGGAAGCCGGACGGTCCCAGCGCGGGCAGGCCGGCGCCGTCGACGAGATGTGGAGCTGCCTCAGCGCCGGCGTGACCTTCAAGAAGGGCAACCGGACCGCGCCCCCGGCGAGCAACCGCTGGACCTGCGTCACCCACGACGGCGCCGGTCACGCCTGGTCCGAAGACCCCGAGCTGGCCGCCGCCACGGCCCGCATCGACGGCATCGCCAACCGCGCCGAGGCGCTGGCGGCCCAGGTCCTGCGGCGCGAGATCCAGCCCGAGGCCCTGCTCGGCCGGCTGTTCCCGTCGACCAACGCCCAGACCTGCAGCACCGGCTACCCCGAGCCCCTGATCTGGGAGCCCCGCGACATCGACGAAGCCCGCGACTGCGGCATCGCCCCGGGCTCGGGGGTCGACCGTCGCGAGCTCACGGGCGGCAAGATCGAAGAGGGCCGCGACCGCCTCTGCCGGCGAACGGTCTGGGAGTTCGGCGACGACGCCAACGCCGCCATCGAGTCGGCCTCGCCGAAGCGCCGGGAGGATCTGCGCCGCTCGGCGTGGGGAGCCATGCACCGCTGCCACAGCTCGTGCATGACGCACCTCAGCGTCGGTCCCGGCCCGGCCTACGCGTCGACGCCCCTGGGGTGGGCGCGCATCGAGTGAGGGTCAGGCAGCGCCGGGCCCCCAGGGCCCCTCTTCCCACCAACGGAACATCAGCAGCGTCCACAACGGCTTGCGCCGGTCGCGCCGCCCGCTCAGGTGGTCGTCGATGAGCCCGTCCACCACCCGCTGATCGAACCAGCCCGTCGCGCCCGCTCGCCCGTTGCCCAGCGTGTCCAGCAGCAGCTCCCGCCACGGCCCCTTGAGCCAGTGCGCGACCGGCATGCCGAAGCCCTTCTTCGGCCGGGTCGTGATGCCCGACGGCAGCCGCGGGCCGATGGCGTCCTTGAGGATGTGCTTCGTCGTGGTGCCGTTGAGCTTCAGGCCGAACGGAATGCGCGCCGCCATCTCCACCACGCGGTGGTCCAGGAACGGCACCCGCACCTCCAGAGAGCTGGCCATGGACGCGCGGTCCACCTTCACCAGGATGTCGTCGCCCATGTAGGTGCGCAGATCCATGGCCGTCAGGGCCTCGGTGGGGCAGGCTCCCCCGGCCACCGCGGAGTCGTGGATGTCCTGAAGCTCCGTCCAGATGGAGCCCCGCAGCGACGCCCTCACGTCGGGCGCCAGGACCGACATCATCTCGTCCTCCAGGAACGAGCCCAGGAACGTGGCGTGGCCCTGCACCGGGGGCCGCGTCGCGCCGGCTAGGAAGCGGCGGATCTTGTAGTCGTTGCTTACGTTCCCGTAGTCCGACGGCAGCAGGTCCGTCGCCGCCAGGGCCCGCCGCAGCACGCGCTGGCTCAGGGGCAGCTTGCGCAGCTTCCGCGCCACCACGCCGGCCAGGTACGTGGGGTAGCCGGCGTACAGCTCGTCGGCTCCGTCGCCGCTGAGCACGACCGTCACGCCTTCCTCCTTCACCGTCTGCGACAGGAAGTGGGTGGGCAGGATCGACGCGTCGGCGAAGGGCTCGTCCACGAAGCCCCGCACCGCGTCCAGCATGTCGGTGAAGCGGTCCTTCGTGAAGACCTTCGAGGTGTGCCGGCTGCCGATGTGGTCGGCCACGGCCCGCGCGTGGGACGACTCGTCGAAGCTCTCCTCCTCGAACGCGATGGAGAACGTGCGCAGGTCCGGCACCAGCTCGGCCATGAGCGCCGACGTGGCGGAGCTGTCGACCCCGCCGCTGAGCAAGGCGCCGATGGGCACTTCGGACACCAGCCGCGCCCGCACCGCTTCGCGCAGTCCGTGCACCAGCGGACCCCGCCAGTCCGCGAGGCTGTCCCGACCCGCCGGGGGCAAGGGCACCTCGGGGTGGTCCCACCCGTCGCGGCTGCGCGTCCAGCGGAGGGACCAGTAGCGATGCTCGGTGGCGCCGTCGGCGGCGATGCGCAGGTAGCAGCCAGGGGTGAGCTTGCTGATGCCGCGGTAGATGCTGCGGGGCGTAGGCACGTACTCGAGCACCAGGTACCGAGCGAGCGAGTCGGGGTCGACCTCGCGCCGCGCCGACGGGTGCAGCACCAACGACTTCAGCTCGCTGCCGAACACCCAGGTGCCGTCGAACTCGCCGTAGTGCAGCGGCTTGATGCCCAGCCGGTCGCGGCACAGGAACATCTCGTCGGAGCGCGCGTCGAACAAGGCGAACGCGAACATCCCGTTGAGGCGCCGCAGCGTGCCCTCGATGCCCCACTCTTCGTAGGCGTGGGGCAGGACCTCGGTGTCGCCGTCGGTGCGGAAGCTGTGGCCGCGGCCGACGAGCTCTTCACGGACCTCGCGGTAGTTGTAGATCTCGCCGTTGAAGACCACGACCGTCTGCCCCGACGGTCCCCACTGGGGTTGGTGGCTGGTCGCCACATCGATGATCGACAGCCGGCGCATGGCCAGGCCCACGCCCTCGCCCGTCCAGAACCCGTCTTCGTCGGGGCCGCGGTGCGTGATCGCGTCGTTCATCCGCTGCAGCGCAGCGACCTCCGCCGGCGGGACGGGCGCCTGGTCGCCGGGCCGGAACAGGCCGGTGATGCCGCACATGGCGGGGCCTCAGGCGCCGGGTGGGGAGAGGTCGGCCGTCGACGGGTCGGGGCCGCCGTCGACCTTCGCCGGGGGCGACTCTCCGGTGTCCTCCATCGGGTCCCCGTCGGCCGTCTGGCTTCGTCCGATGAGCGGCGTCCTCGCCTTGAGGCCGCGGACCTGCCGAACCCGGTACGGCGTCTTCTGCTGGACCTCGAAGTTCATGCGGATGATGACCTCCGCCAGGAGCCCGAAGAAGAAGCTGTTGAACCCCAGCAGCACCAGCAGCGCGGCGACGTGCATGAGGGGGTTCTTGTGGATGTACGTGCCTTCGACGTACTTGATGACCACGGTCCAGGCGGCGGCCACGACGCCCAGGCCGATGGACGCGAAGCCGTAGTAGCCGAAGAAGTAGAGCGGGTTCGTATAGAAGTCCCGCAGGAACACCGTCGTCAGCAGGTCGAGCACGACCCGGAACGTGCGGCTCAAGCCGTACTTGCTGCTGCCCTTGGCCCGGGCCCGGTGGTTGACCGGGATCTCCAGCATCCGCGCGCCCGCCCAGGTCACGTAGATGGGGATGAAGCGGTGCATCTGGCCGTACAGCGGGATGTCGGCGACGTATTCGCGCCGGTACACCTTGAGCGTGCAGCCGTAGTCGTGCAGGTGGACGCCGGTGGTGCGGCTGATGATGCGGTTGGCGATCTTGCTGGGCAGCTTGCGGACGATCCAGTTGTCCTCGCGCTGCTTGCGCCAGCCGCAGATCAGGTCGTACCGGTCCAGGTACGTCAGCATCATGGGGATGTCGGCGGGGTCGTTCTGGAGGTCCGCGTCCATGGACACGAGCACGTCGTGGCTGGCGTGCTTGATGCCCGCCGCCATGGCCGCGGTCTGGCCGTAGTTGCCGATGAAGTGGACGACCTTGAAGCGCGGGTCCTCCTTGTGGATCGCGTCGAGCTCCTGCGTGGTGCCGTCGACGCTGCCGTCGTTGACCAGGATGCACTCGAACGGGAGCCCGGCGCCGTCCAAGGCTGCGGTGACGGCGGCCTTGAGGTCCCAGATCGATTCGACCTCGTTGTAGACCGGGACGATGAGCGAGATGGGCTCGGTCCAGACCGCGCCGGTGGGGGGGATTTCAGCCATCGGGCCGGGAGTGTAGCCGGCGGAGCCCGGCGGGCGCGCGCAGGCCCCGATCGGTACCCTCCGCCGGCGCCCGGGCCGTGGCTCGGAGGCTGGAGAATCCAAGGTGTACGGCGGCGTTCTGACGGCAGGGGAGTACAGCTCCGATCGGCTCGGGGGGCCGGTCCTGGCGGAGCTGCGCCGGCGTCGGCCGGAGCTGACCTGGCGCGGGATCGCGGGGCCCGAGCTGCGGGAGGCGGGGCTTCAGCCTCTGGGGGATGTGGCCGACCTGGGGATCACGGGCTTGGCCGAGGCGCTGCCGGGCCTGCCCGCTGCCTGGCGGGCCCACCGGACCCTGCGCGCGGCCATGAGGACCGCGCCTCTGGCGGTGACGATCGACAGTCCGGACCTGCACTTGCGGCTGCTTCGGGGGGCGCGGCGCGCCGGCTGCCGGACCGTCCAGTTGGTCGCGCCGCAGTTCTGGGTGTGGCGGGCCGGAAGGGCGAAGCAGTTGGCCGACGGAGCGGATCTGGCGCTGTGCTTGTGGCCCTTCGAGGTTCCCCTGCTGCGCGCTCACGGGTGCGCGGCCTTCTGCGTGGGCCACCCGGCGGTGGACCGCCCGATGCCGGCGCGGACTGCGAGCAAGGGGCTGCGGGTGCTGTTGCTGCCGGGCTCACGGGGCCATGAGATCGAGCGTCACCTGCCGATGTTCCGGGCGGCGTTGGCGGGCATCGAGCACCGGGCGACGCTCGTGTGGGCGGGGGTGGACAAGCCCGTGATCGATGGCGTCGAGGTGTTGACCGGACCGTTGCACGAACACCTGGACGTGGATCTGGTGCTGGTGGCGGCGGGGACCGCGACGCTCGAGGTCGCGCTGGCCGGTGTGCCGCAGATCGCGGTGGCCAGCGGGACGGCGTTCACGCAGGCGGTCGCCCGGATGTGGCTGCGGCGGGCGCACTACGCGCTGCCCAACATCCTGCTGGGTCGGGCGGCGGTGCCCGAGATCCATGGCCTCGAGCTCGCCCCGCTGGCGGCGGCGGTCCGGGCGGCGGTGGACGGGCTGCCCGGGCGGAGGGCCGCGGCGGAGGCGGTGGCCGAGGAGCTGCGGGCCTTGCTTCCTCCGCCAGGGTTCGCCGCGCGGGTGGTCGACCGGCTGGAGCCGATGCTGCCGTGACCGCCTTTCATGTGCTCATTCCGGCGCGCCTCGCTGCCTCGCGCTTCCCCGCCAAGCTGGTCCAGGAACTGGCGGGCCGGCCCGTGCTGCAGCGCGTGGTCGACGCCGCCATGGAGGCCGGCGCCGACAGCGTGCACGTCGCCGCCGACGCGGAGCTTGCCTCCTGGTGCCGCAAGCGTGGGGTCCCGTGCGTGCCCACGGGGCGCCACACCTCGGGCACGGACCGCGTGGCCGAAGCGGCGCGGATCCTGGGGTTGGGGCCCGACGCCGTGATCGTCAACGTGCAGGGCGACGCGCCGCTGACGCCGCCGGCCTCGATCGCGTCGGTGGCGGCGGAGCTGGGCCGCTGGCCGGGCGCCCCCATGGCGACGCTGGCGGTGCCATCGACGGAGCCCTCCGGGGACCTCAACCGGGTCGGAATCGACTGGGCCGAGGGCCTCGCCCAACGCTTCGAGCGTGGCCTCGCCACCGGCTGGCGCCACGTCGGTCTCTACGGGTTCCGCGGGCGCAGCCTCGAGGCGTTCGCCGCGGCTCCCCCCAGCCCCGACGAGCTGGCGCACCGCCTGGAGCAGCTCCGCGCGTTCTCGCTGGGCTGGGGCATCCGCGTGGTGGCCGGCGCCGCCCAGGGGCCGGACATCGATGTGCCCGAAGACCTGGCGGCGGCCGAGGCGTGGTTGGGCTCGGGCGCCTAGCGCTCGGGCCGGGCTTGCTGCTCAGGGGCGGTGGCGTCTGCCACCGGCGCCCCGCGCCCGGAAGACCCGCTCCTCAGCCCGCGCCCGGGCAAGCCCGAACGGGAGGGCGACCGCGCACGCCCACACGAGCCCCGGCAGGCTCCTGGTCGCCAGCGCGGCCCCGAACAAGATACCCAGGGTGCCGAGCTCGCTTGGGTGCCGCAGCCAGCGGTAGGGGCCGGTCACGATGCGGGGCTGGCGGGGGAGCCACTCGACGGGGTCCCGGAACCAACTCCCCAGTGTGTGGATGGACCACTGCCGGAGGCCGACGCCTGCGCCGACGAGCGCCAACCCCGGCCACCAACGGTCCGGCCCGATGGCGGCCAGCGCCAGCCCGAGCCCGATCATGGCGGCGTGCCAACGCACCCCCGGCGTGGCCACTCCGGCCGGTACCGACCGCCCCTCGAGTCCGACCCACGCCATCACCAGAAGGGTCAAGGGGAGGGGAGAGCCCAACAGGTTCAGCCCAACGCCGTGAACTGCCGCCCCCGCGAGCGCCGGCCAAGTCGATGCATCGCCCGGTCCCGCGGGGGCTCCGGCGAACTCGACGAGCGAGGTCGTCACCCCGCGAGCTCGGCCAACACGCCCCGCACGTGCGCCCGGGTCATGCCGAGCCCCTCGCCCAGATCAAGGAGCAGGTCCTGCTCCTCTTGAGCGAAGTCGCCGTCGGCGTTGGCCACCCGCCAGGCGGCATCGAGGACCTTCTCCTTGCCGGCGTCGTTGAGGCTGCCGGCCACGGCCCGAACGTAGACCTGAACGTCGTCGCCCTTGGCCAGCCGGGCGTCGGCGGCCACCTGCTGGAAACTCAGCTGGATGCCCGCGAGTTCCTTGTAGGTGTCGACGACTACCTGCAGCTCTTCGTCGTCGACGACCCCGTCCGCGATGACCATGAGGATCATCACCCGCTTGATGGCGCGCTGATACTCGGCTTCAAATGCTTGCTGCTCACCCCGCGGGTCGTACTCCAGGACGCCCAGCTTGAAGGTGTCCTGGCAGGTGTCGCACTCGATGTACTCGCCGAGCAGATCGAGCGGAATCACCGGGATGAAGTACAGCGTGAAGAAGCGCCGAACCCGCCGCCACTGGTAGTTGCGTTCGCGGCAGGAAGGGCAGTGGAACTCGCCCTTCGCCTTGTTGTAGGTGATGCCTCGCGTGCCGAAGATGATCATCAAGCCCCCCTGAATTCCTTCTGAGCACCCTATCAAGGCGCCTCGGAGAGGGGCCGGCGAGCACCCGGTTTCGTCGGGAGCGGGCACCCGTTCCGTCCCCCGCCTTGACTCCCATCCCCCGCTGCCGTGGAATGGTGGCCCTTCCGGCCCCCCCCAGAGGACGATCCCGATGCTGAGCCTTCGCGGTTATTGCTACATCGACAGCCTGCAGCCCCACCTGGCGTCGTTCATCGCGACGACGGCCAAGGGCTTTCTGCCGGTTCCCGGTCAGGCCTCGCTGTGGATCGAGACGGCCCCGGGGATGATCATCAACACCCTGACGGACGTCGCGCTGAAGGCCACGGCTTGCCAGCCCGCCATCCAGCTCGTCGAGCGGCGCTACGGCGCGCTGGAGCTGCACCACGACGACAAGGGCCAGGTCATGGCCGCCGGCCAGGCCATCCTCGACTACGTCAACTTGACGGAGGACCAGCGGGTCAAGCCGAAGGTCATCTCGGACCAGATCATCCGGGGCATCGAGGCGTACCAGACGCAGTTGATCAACCGCATTCGCTACGGCCAGATGATCCTGCCCGGCGAGTCCCTGTTCATCCTGGAGTGCGAGCCCGCCTGCTACATCACGCTGGCCGCCAACGAGGCCGAGAAGGCCGCCAACGTCAACCTCGTCGAGATGCGCAGCATCGGAGCCTTCGGACGCCTCTACATGGGCGGCCCGGAAGCTGAAATCGACGAAGCCCGCAAGGCGGCCATCGCCGTGCTGGAATCCCTCACGGGCGTCGACGGTTAGACCGTCCCGCCAAATCAGGAGCGACTGAACGATGTCCGATGCCCTCGGCATGATCGAGACCCGCGGCTTTGCCGCGATGGTCGAAGCCTCCGACGCGATGCTCAAGGCCGCGCGGGTGGAGCTTGTCGGCTACGAGAAGATCGGCGGCGGCTACGTCACCGCGATCGTCCGTGGCGATGTTGCGGCCGTGAAGGCTGCGACCGAAGCCGGTGCCCGCGGCGCCCAGCGCGTTGGCGAGCTCGTCTCCGTCCACGTGATCCCGCGTCCGCACACCAACGTCGACTCCGCGCTGCCGTTGGGTCGGCAGGACTCCAAGAAGAAGTAGGCGATGAAGCTCGCCCGCGTGGTGGGGACCGTCGTCGCCACCCGGAAAGACCCCAAGCTCGAGGGGCTTTCCTTCTTCCTGCTGCAGGACCTTGATCGGGACCTGAAGCCGAAGGACTCGATCGTTGTGGCCGCCGATTCGGTGGGTTGCGGCGTCGGCGAGGTCGTCTTGTACGCCTCCGGCAGTTCGGCACGGCAGACGATCCAGACCGACAACCGGCCTTGCGACGCCACGGTGATGGCGATCATCGACGCCATCGACCTCGACGGCGGCGAGCGGGTCTACGACAAGGCGGCCGGGTAGCGGCACGAGTTCGGATCCCCGGGGACCGGGATCCCCTCGCGCGCGCCCCGACCGACCGCTCCGGAGCCAGGCATGTCCCAGCTGAACAGCGACCAGATCCAGGACATCGTCAGCAAGGTGGTCAGCCGCCTCGGTGCCCCCGCGTCCGGCCCCGGCCTGGGCGGCGCACCGAACCTGCCCCAGGGCGAGGTCCGCGGAAGCGGCCGGGGTCTGTTCCCCGACGTCGACTCCGCCGTCTCCGCTGCGCGCCGGGCGTTCCAGGTCTACGCGACCGTCCCGCTCGAGACCCGCAAGCGGATGATCGCCAACGTGCGGCGCCGCTGCACCGAAGCCGTCGACCTGTTCTCCCGCAACGCGGTGGAGGAGACGGGCCTGGGCCGCGTGCCCGACAAGGTCATCAAGAACCTGCTGGTCATCAACAAGACCCCCGGCCCGGAGATCCTCGAGCCGAAGGTCTACACGGGCGACCACGGCCTCGCCCTGACCGAGTTCGCGCCCTACGGGACGTTCGGCGTCATCACGCCGTGCACGAACCCGTCGGAGACGGTGATCAACAACGGGATCGGGATGCTGTCGGCGGGCAACACGGCCGTCTTCAACTTCCACCCCTCGGCCAAGCGCGTGTCGGGGCTGTGCATCTCCATCATCAACGACGCCATCGTCGAGGCCGGCGGCCCCGAGAACACGCTGACGGCCGTCGCGGACCCGACCATCGCGTCGGCCCAGGCGCTCATGAAGCACCCCGAGGTGCGGCTGCTCTGCGTGACCGGCGGCCCCGCCGTCGTGCGCGTCGCCATGAACTCGGGCAAGAAGGTCATCGCCGCGGGTCCGGGCAACCCGCCCGTGGTCGTCGACGAGACTGCGGACATCGCAAAGGCCGGCGCCGGCATCGTGAGCGGCGCGAGCTTCGACAACAACGTCGTCTGCATCGTCGAGAAGGAAGTCTTCGTCGTCGAGTCCGTCGCCGACGCGCTGCTCAAGTCGATGCAGGCCGCCGGCGCGGTGCTGCTCAAGGGCACGCAGATCCGCCGCCTCGAGCAGCTGATCCTCACCGACGACCGCCAGCACATCCACAAGCAGTTTGTCGGCAAGTCGGCGCACGTGTTCCTGGACGCGCTGAACATCCCCTACAGCGGGGACCCGCGGCTGGTCATCTGCGAGGTGCCCGCCGACCACCCGTTCGTGCAGGTGGAGATGCTGACGTCCATCCTGCCGGTGACGCGGGTCAAGGACGTGCAGGCGGGCATCGCGGCTGCGGTCCAGGCCGAGCACGGCTTCGGCCACACGGCCTGCATGTGGTCCAAGAACATCGACAACCTGCACGCCATGGCGCGGGTCATCAACACGTCGATCTTCGTGAAGAACGCACCGGCCTACGCCGGGCTGGCCAACGGGGGCGAGGGCTACACCTCGTTCACCATCGCCTCGCCCACGGGCGAAGGCCTGACCACCGCGCTGAGCTTCTCGCGGCAGCGTCGCTGCACGCTCGCCGGGCACTTCCGCATCGTTTGAGCCGGACGGGCCCCACGCCATGAAGCGCGCCGATCCGCCCGCCATCGCCTTGCTCGAGCTTAGCTCGATCGCGCGGGCCATGCGGACGGGCGACGCCGTGGTGAAGCGGGCCGAGGTGCAGATCGCGCTGGCCGAGGCGGTGTCGCCGGGCAAGTACCTGATCCTCATCACCGGCTTCGAGGCGGAGGTCGAGGAGTCCTGGCGGGCGGGTCGGGCTGACGCCGGCGACGCCCTGGTGTCCTGCCTCTACCTGCCCGGCGTGCACGGCGACGTCGTGGACGCGGTGCACGGCGCCGACCGCACGCTGCAGGACGACCTCAGCCTGGGCGTGATCGAGACCGGCGATGTGGCTTCGGCCATCGTCGCCGCCGACGCCGCGTGCAAGGAAGCCCCGGTGACGCTGCTCGAGCTGCGGCTGGGCAAGGGAATCGGCGGCAAGGGCGTGTTCACGCTGTCCGGCGAGCTGTGGGATGTGCAGGCGTCCATCGAAGCCGCGACGCGGTCCATCGAAGACCGCCGCAGCCTCGTGGGGCGCGAGATCATCGCGCGCCCGGACCTCGCGTTTCGGGGTCGGTTGAGCTGAGCTTCCGGCGCTGACGCGCCGGGGGTGCGGGAACGCCGGGCGTCTCGGGTCCCGGTTTCCCCCTCAGTGGCGTCGACGCAGCGCGAGGGGCACGAACAGCAACAGGGCCAGGCTCGGGTCGCCCTGGCAGCCCGAGCAGGTCGATGAGGATTCCGGCTGCTCGGTGGGCTCGTCGTCCCCGCTGGAGTCGTCGTCGGCGGGGCCGGCCGAGTCGTCGTCGTCCACCGCGTCGTCGTCGTCGGCCGCGTCGTCGTCGTCGGCCGCGTCGTC